>OGIU01000305.1_pt1 | contig 32682 bp, 27 predicted proteins | sample 1571791 | NCBI WGS metagenome assembly OGIU01 (sample SAMEA2582104, study PRJEB24529) | metagenome | biome: Human gut stool | place: China | collected 2011
ATTGTCCGAACCATTTTTTTTGCTCATATTTGTAATGTTTTAAAGATTACGTTTTAAAATGTTTAATCGAAAGACACGGAGCTCTGAATCAAGTTTCTCAGGCCGGATGCAGGGCTTCCGTTTCTTTACTAAATGAAACTGTTATGAAAAATTTATCAAGGTGATTGATGCCTATGATATTGAAAAGGTTATCAACATTGATTTTATCCAATCTTTATATAAAGATGAAGATTACACTATTATCCGATTCAGCAATGATTGTATTTACGTCAAAGACTCTTATGAAGAACTAAGTCGTAAGCTTCTTAAATTGCCATCTGAAACAAAACCGTCTACACGTAAGACAGGACGAGGTTAAGAATCATCCTTTTTCTTGTACTTCTCCGGAAAGATGGCTTCTTTCTCTTCATCTGATAAGTAAGTAATATACTCTTTGATGAATAGATAGATTCTCTCGGCTGAAGCTGCTACTGCGTTAGATGAAGCGTAATAGGTTTCAGTATAGTGATCGTAAGAATCAAAGGTTTTACTAATAGTTGCTTGTTGCACACACCATTTACGTAGTTTAGTATCCTAGTGATTGTGAATTAGACGAATAATAGGTCTCCGAAATGTAATTCCTAATATTATAATGTATTAATGAACAAATAATATGTAGTTCCTTATAATATAAAAGGATATTATAGAATGACAAGAACGCCTCAATAAACTAAAACAAAACAACTTATAAATTATTATTATGAATTTTCAACCGGTTATGAAAAAGAAAATAAAAACGATACGGATACCAAATCACTCACTTTTGCTGCATTACGTTATTGGAATAATAAAGAGGGGTGGCAATATTTTGCGGGTCTTCGTGTCCGTTACGACAGCTTCACGCAAGCTGATTTCACCGATAAAACGCTCCTTGTTTATCCTACCGGAGGCTTTAGCCGGACTCGTTTAAAAGGCGGTCAATTCCCAACATGGGGAGATACCCAAAAAATCACGGTCGATTTAGGGAATAAGCTTTGGATGTCAGAAGCCAATTTCTTTAAAGTTCAAGCTTCCACCGCATGGATTCGTACTTATGCAGAAAATCACCGTTTTATTACCCGTGCAGAAATCGGCTATTTAAATACCGCGGATATTCGTAAAATTCCACCTGCATTACGTTTCTTTGCGGGGGGCGATCGCAGCGTGCGAGGTTATGGCTATAAGAAAATTTCGCCGAAAAATAAAGATGGGAAATTAGTCGGCGGTTCTCGCTTAGTAACAGGTAGCCTTGAATATCAATATCAAGTTTACCCAAATTGGTGGGGAGCCGTATTTACGGATACAGGCTTAGCCGCAGATGCTTACAAAGCAAATGAGTTACGCTACGGCGCAGGTTTCGGTGTGCGTTGGGCATCGCCAGTTGGCGCTATCAAATTTGATATTGCAACGCCAATTCGAGATAAAGATAACAGCAAAAACATTCAATTTTACATTGGCTTAGGGGCTGAAATTTAGGGTATGACTATGTCTGAACAAGAAAAACAACCAGATAACCAAACGATACAACCCGTTAAAAAGAAAAAGACCTGCCGTAAAATTTTATGTGTCGGAAGTGCGGTCATTTTTGTCCCTGTTTTAGGCTTCGTCACAGCACTTTCTTTTGATAGTGGGCAACGTGCACTTATTAAACTCGCCGATAAAATGCTCGATAGCTTATCTATTGAGCAAGTCAGCGGTGGCTTACAAGATGGTTTAGTCTTAGAAAATTTACGTTTTCAAACAACTGGCGTAGATGTGGTTCTCCCTAAAACGCGCTTACAACTGAATTTAGCGCGTTTACTATCGGGAGATATTATTGTTGATGATCTCAGCCTAACGCAGCCTAAAATCGCCATTGATACCAGTGTTATGCCGCCTTCTGAAGAGAAATCCACAGAAAGTGGTCCAATGGAAAAAATCCATTTACCGGTTTCTGTACAAGTGAAAAATGTGGCGATTACTGACTTTGATATGAAACTCGATCAAAGTAATATTACCTTTTCGTCATTTCAAAGTGCGGTCAGTTTAAACAATGAATCAGGCCTTACTCTTGAGCCCACCACGCTTTCGGATGTGCTTTTCTCAACGGTATCCCAAACTCAACCGAATCCCCCTAAGCCTGAGCAAAAAGAACCTGCTAAACCCATTGATTGGGCGCAAATTGAGCAAACACTCACACCCGCATTTTTAGGTAATTTAAATACGGTGAACTTACCTTTTGATATGCACATTCCAAGTGTTTTGGGTACAAACTGGCAATATCAATCGCTCAATGAAAAAGGCGAAGAAACACAAAAAATCACTGTGCCTAAAGTAGAATTACAAACGGATGCCACCGATCATTTAGTGAAATTACAAAAACTCGACATTGACAGCTCTCTTGGTACACTTTCTAGCCAAGGACAACTCCAGCTCAATGAAGATTTTCCGGTTGATCTCACATTAAAATCTGATATCCAAGAGTTTAAATCAAAAGATAAAACCATTCTGCCTGCCAGCAAAGTTGATCTCAATTTATCGGGTTCATTGAAAAAAACGACCGCACTTTCGTTAACCACACAGGGTGTGCTTGATGCGACCTTAACCGGTGATGTGAAACTGGCTGAAGATAAAATGCCATTAAATCTGCAGTTAAAAGTGAAAAAAGGTCAATACGCTTTTGCAGATAGCCTTGCACCGCTCAAAATTAACGATGTGGATATCAAACTCACGGGCGATTTGTTGAATTATCACGCTGAGGTTGTTGGGGGCGTGGAAGGTATGGATCATATCCCTCACACCAATATTGATTTGAATGCAGATGGTAAGCTCTATGAAGTCACCCTCAACGAATTAAAACTTGCAGCCCTAGATGGTACGGCACGTTTAACGGGTTTCTCAAATTGGAAAGATGGCGCGCAATGGGATGTAACTGCTGATTTAAACAAAATGAATATTCGCCCTTATGTGCCAGCCATGCCAGCCGTATTATCAGGCAAAGTGAGCTCGAAAGGTTCCGCTGATTCCAATCATTGGAAAGTGGATGTGCCAGCCGTGGATTTAACCGGTAGTCTCTCTTCTCGCCCATTAAGCTTAAAAGGAAGTGCCTTTTTAAGTCATGAAACCTTATTAAACATCCCTGATTTATTGCTTAACTATGGCGATAACCGCATTGCGGCAAAAGGTACATTAGGTGATAAATCAAACCTAGATTTAGATATCAACGCACCAAGCTTGCGTGGTCTGTGGCAAGATTTAGCAGGTTCCTTGGTCGGTAAAGCTCAAATTTTAGGTAAGCTTACTGCGCCAACCATTAATACTGATTTAACAGCACAAGGCTTGCACTTCCAAGGGTTAGACTTATCCAAAGCCTTAATTAAAGGTAATGTTGTGAGTGAACCGCAAGTGAACGGTGAACTCACCGTCAAAGCGGAAAACTTCCGCTATGGCGACAGCATTAAATTGCATAATATTGATTTGAATGCATCGGGTGATGAAAAACATCATACGCTCAACTTAAAATCCAAAGGTGAACCTGTTGCAGCTAATTTACAAATTACTGGCAATTTTGACCGCACTTCTCAGCAATGGAAGGGTAATTTAAGACAAGTGAGCCTAAACTCACCCATCGGTGATTTTAAAGTTAATCAAACCGTTCCTGTGACTTATGACAATAAAAAAATCCAAGCCACCATCGGGTCTCACTGTTGGGTTAACCAAGATTTAGATTTATGTTTTCCACAACAATTTACGGCAGGGAAAAACGGTGAAGTCCCTTTTGAGCTTAAACGCATTAATTTAGATGTAGTGAATAGATTGATGGGTCAAAACACGCTCAAAGGCCAATTACAAAGCCGAGGAAAAGCGGCATGGTTCAGCGATAAACCGTTACAACTAAATGTAGCGGTAGAAGGAAATAACATTGGTGTGGCACAAAAATTAGACTACCGCACCTTTAAGCTAGATATTCCTAAATTAAGTGTGAATGCCGATATTCAAAATAACAATTTAACCCTGAAATCAAACATTAACGTTCAGAATCAAGGCCGAATTGGCACGGACTTAAAAATTAATGATTTAAGTAAAGCCCGACAACTAGGCGGCACCTTTACCATTGAAGGTTTACGCTTATCCTTAGCGAATCAACTTTTCTCTAGCGGTGAAAGCATGGATGGTGAAGTGGTTTCTCGCTTAAGTTTCGGTGGCAATTTAGAAAAACCATTATTAAACGGTAATTTTGATATTCGCAATGTAAAAACAAAACTGAAAAGCCTGCCTTTTGATGTAACTGATGGTCAAGTAGCAATCCGCTTTAATGGTACTTCTTCAACTTTAAATGGTCATGTACAAACACCAGATAGTAAACTCAACATCAATGGGCTGGCTAACTGGGCGCACATGAATAACTGGACGGCAGAAGTCAGAGCACAAGCGGATAACTTCAAAGTCGATATTCCGTCTATGGCGAAATTAAAAGTCAGCCCGAATGTGGTTGTCAAAGCGTCACCAAAACGCTTAGATTTAAGCGGAAACGTGGATATTCCATGGGCAAGAATTGCTATTGAAAGCTTACCAGACAATGCAGAACCGGTGAGTGAAGACGAAGTGATTTTAAATGGCCCGAGAAAAAGTAAAGAAGAACTCATCAATCGCCAATTTGCTTCAGAAACCAAATCCGGTATGCAAATTCAATCTGATTTAAAAATTAAAATCGGTGATGATGTGCATTTAAATGCCTATGGTTTAAAAACGAATTTAGATGGTTTACTTTCTGTGAAACAGGATAAAGGCAAATTAGGATTATTCGGTCAAATTAACCTGAAAAATGGTCGTTATGCCTCTTTTGGACAGGACTTATTAATTCGTAAAGGACAAATCAGCTTCGCCGGTTTACCTTCACAACCGATGTTAAATATTGAGGCGATTCGTAACCCAGAAGCCATGGAAGACAATAAGGTCACAGCTGGGGTAAAAGTGATTGGTATGGCATCTAGCCCACAAGTCACTATTTTCTCTGATCCAGCCAAATCTCAAGACCAGGCACTTTCTTATTTATTAACCGGTCGCTCATTAGAAAACAGCGGTGAAGCAGGTTCTAGTGGTTCTGTGGGTGCCGCATTACTTGGCTTAGGTTTAGCGAAAAGTGGTAAAGTCGTCGGCGGTATTGGCGAAGCCTTTGGTATTCAAGACTTAAACTTAGGCACTGCCGGTGTTGGAGATAGCTCCAAAGTACAAGTTAGTGGTAACATTGGTAAACGCTTACAAGTGAAATACGGTGTAGGATTGTTTGATGGCTTGGCGGAAGTGACCTTGCGTTACCGCTTAATGCCACAACTTTATTTCCAATCGGTTTCCAGTACAAACCAAGTTTTTGATTTATTATATCAATTTGAATTTTAGGAAAGGACATGCATAACGACAAGCAACTGGCTCAACTCGCAGAACCTCATCACCGAGGTGAGGCCCGGGAGATTGCCGCCATTGATTTAGGCTCAAACAGCTTCCACATGATTGTGGCACGCATTATCAATGGCTCAATTCAGGTGCTTTCTCGTTTAAAACAAAAAGTGAGACTCGCCGATGGATTGGACGAGCACAATGTATTAAGCCAAGAAGCTATTGAGCGCGGTGTAAATTGCCTTGCGCTTTTTGCTGAACGCTTACAAGGCTTTGCGCCAGAAGATGTGAATGTCGTCGGCACTTACACCTTACGAAGAGCGGTCAATAATGACGAATTTTTACGTCAGGCTGCCACTGTCTTTCCCTATCCGATTAATATCATTAGTGGTCAAACTGAAGCCAAAACTATTTATGCGGGTGTTTGCCACACTCAACCCGAAAGCGGACGTAAACTGGTCATCGATATTGGTGGTGGCTCGACAGAAATGATCATCGGTGATGATTTCACCCCCTTAGTGGCAGAAAGTCGTCACATGGGCTGCGTCAGCTTTGCCAAAAAATTCTTCCAAAATGGAGAAATTTCAAAAGAAAACTTCGAGCAAGCTCGCCAAAGTGCGGTCAATAAAATTGAAGATTTAAGCTGGGAATATCGCAAACTCGGCTGGCAATCAGTGTTAGGTTCATCCGGCACCATCAAAACCGTCTATCAAGTGATTACAGCAACTCTTGACCCGAACGGCATTATCACGGCTGAACGCTTACAAAATTTAATTGACCGGACCTTACAAGCTTCCCATTTTGAAGAGCTCAATATTGCGGGATTAAATCCTGATCGCGTGGATGTATTCGTGCCAGGCTTAGCCATTTTAAGTGCCGTTTTTGACGTATTTGGTTTAGAAAATATGCGCTACTCTGACGGTGCCTTGCGTGAAGGGGTGGTTTACAGCTTAGAAAAAAACTTCCAAGTTTCAGATATCCGTACACGTACCGCATTAGGACTTGCCGAACAATTTAACTTAGATTTAGCACAAGCCGATCGCATGGCAAATAGTGCGAAAACCTTAATTGACCAATACACCCATTGGCAAAAACCGCATCTTGCTAATGAAATGAAAAACCTGCTGATTTGGGCGGCACGTTTATTGGAAGTAGGCATCGTAATCAATCATCGAAATGTGCAAAAACATTCGGCTTATATTCTGCAAAATATGGAATTGCCGGGTTTTGATCGCGAGCAGCAACGCTTATTGGTGAATTTAGTTCGTTATCACACTAGCGCATTTAAAAAGAATGATTTACCGATTTTTGCTCGTTATGCGGATGAAGATGTCCTTGTTTTACTGCTTCTTTTACGCATTTCGGTGATTTTAAATAAATCTCGCCAAGCAACAGACAGCACCGACAAAATCAATCTTAGAATTGACCGCTCTTTACAGACTTGGGAACTGACCTTTGAGAAACATTATTTGGATAATAATCCATTAGTGTGGAATGAATTGCGCTTAGAGAGCAATTTACTCAAAGATTTAGAACTCAGTTTGATTTTTAACTGATAGAATAAGGGCTTTCATGCCCTTATTTTTTATCTTGCTCCAGCAGCAAGCTATAAATATTAGCTAAATAATAGCTCTGCTCGGCTTCGGGAATTTCTTGCGGAATAAAAGAAAGCAAATCGTGGTGAATTTCCAAAACATCAGGGAAAATGACCGCACTTTGCATTTCATCATAAAAGGATTGATGAAGTGGGGAAACGCAACCGCCTCGTTTTAAGCGGGCAAGGCTGTTGGCAATATGCAATAAGAGTGTGATGACGGTCGGAATAGACACATCAATGCGCCAATGATGCTCTAGGCGACTTTGCAAAGTCAGAATAATATCAATAACGTCCTGATCAATCTGACCGCGAATTTTCCAACGGGTTAATTGTTTGAGTAACGACATAACATTCCTTTTTGAGATAGAATAACTTTACCGCTATTTCATAAAATTACCAGTGCACAGATCACAAAATTGAAACAAAGTGAAAAAATTTACTAACTAGGAAAGCAATAAATGATAGATAACAGACTTTTTGAAAAATATGATGGCCTTATTTTTGATATGGATGGCACCTTAATCGACACCATGCCAGTGCACGCCCGCGCGTGGAGTATGGTAGGGGAACAATTTGGTTATCGTTTTAACAGCCAAATTATGTATGATTTAGGTGGCGCAACCGTGAGCACTATCGCCTCAGCTATTATGCAAGATGCCGGTATGCCACAAGAACGTTTAAATGAAGTCATACAAGCAAAACGCAAACTTTCTTACGAATTGATTCCAACAGAATCAAAATTACTCCCAACCTTTGACGTAGTGCGTCATTACTATCAACAAAAGCCAATTGCGCTCGGCTCAGGTTCAAACCGCCAAATGATTGATATGTTGATGCAAAAATTAGATATCAAACATTACTTTAACGCCATTGTCAGTGCAGATGATGTGAAAGAACATAAACCGCATCCAGAAACCTTTTTACGCTGCGCAAAACTGGCAAAAGCTGAACCATCACGTTGTATCGTCTTTGAAGATGCTGATCTCGGCGTAAAAGCGGGATTAAATGCAGGGATGGATGTGTTTGATGTTAGAACGCGCGAGATTATTAGAGCCTAATGTGGGACATTTTCTCTTTCAGCTTTTGGGCTGATTTTTGGCAAACCTATGGCTTGTGGTTGATGTTTTTCAGCGCTTTCTTAAGTGCCACCATCTTGCCGGGTAATTCAGAAATTGTGTTTGTCTCCCTTGCTGCGCCAAAAGTATTGGTTGGGTCATTATTAAGTACGGATATTTTTTGGCTTGTTTTTCTGGCAACCGCAGGCAATACACTTGGCAGCCTCACCACTTACTGGATTGGTCGATGGTTTCCGAAAATTGACAGCAAAAATGACCGCACTTTATGGGCGATAAACAAAATACAACGCTATGGCGCCACCACTTTATTATTGAGCTGGTTGCCTATTATCGGGGATGTATTTTGCGCGGTAGCCGGTTGGCTTCGATTGAATTGGTTAAGTTGTTTGATTTTTATGACGATTGGAAAAGGATTGCGTTATATTGCCTTGCTCTTTTTCAGTTTACCTTTCGTGTCATAGCCGAGAATAGCCTTTGTGCATAACCTGATTGTGGGCTAGAATAAAGACGAATTGATATTCAACAGATAAAAAAAAGCCCCTTATCAAGTAAGGGGCAAATAACCTAAGGAACCAATTTTATTAAAACAACTGCAAGTTGCTTGTTCTATAAGACCGACCCTAAAAAGGAAAGTTCAAAGAAATTGTAAAAAATTTACAAAAACCTGCAATTAATTTACAAACCACTGATTTTAAAGGAAATAAATATGCCATTACTCGACAGTTTTAAAGTGGATCACACTCGTATGAACGCACCAGCCGTGCGCGTTGCCAAAACAATGCGTACCCCAAAGGGCGATGACATCACCGTTTTTGATCTTCGTTTTTGCATTCCAAACAAAGAAATTCTCCCATCAAAAGGGATTCACACCCTTGAGCATTTGTTTGCAGGCTTCATGCGTGACCATTTAAACAATGACAATGTAGAAATCATCGATATTTCCCCAATGGGCTGTCGTACAGGTTTTTACATGTCATTAATTGGCACACCAAACGAGCAACAAGTGGCTGATGCATGGTTAGCTTCTATGAAAGATATTTTAACCGTACAAGATCAAAACCAAATTCCTGAATTAAACGAATACCAATGCGGAACTTACACCGAGCATTCTTTAGAAGAAGCACATGAAATTGCTAAAAATGTGATTGCTCGCGGTGTGGGGATTAATAAAAATGACGATTTAGCACTTGATGAATCTTTCTTAAAATAAGGACACAACATGACAACCCTAGGTACAGCATTAACCCCGAATGCTATCAAAGTGATGATGCTTGGCTCTGGTGAACTGGGCAAAGAGGTGGTGATTGAATTGCAACGTTTAGGCGTGGAAGTAATTGCCGTCGATCGTTATGAAAACGCCCCAGCACAACAAGTGGCACATCGAGCTTATACGATTTCCATGCTAGATGGTGCAGCCCTCAAAGCCTTAGTGGAAAAAGAGCGCCCAGATTACATCGTGCCGGAAGTAGAAGCCATTGCGACTGATACGCTAGTGGAATTAGAACAAGCGGGTTTTAATGTTGTACCTACCGCCAAAGCCACCAAGCTCACCATGAATCGCGAAGGCATTCGCCGTTTAGCCGCTGAAGAGCTTGGCTTGCCAACTTCGCCTTATCAATTTGTCGATAACTTTGCTGACTTCCAAAGTGCGGTTGAAAAAATCGGTATTCCTTGCGTGGTGAAACCCATTATGTCCTCTTCTGGCCACGGTCAAAGTATTTTGAAATCCAAAGACGACTTACAAAAAGCCTGGGATTACGCTCAACAAGGTGGTCGCGCAGGTGCAGGACGCGTGATTGTAGAAGGATTTGTTAAATTCGATTATGAAATCACCTTGCTCACCGTTCGCCACATCAACGGCACCAGCTTCTTAGCACCAATCGGCCATCGTCAAGAAGATGGCGACTATCGCGAATCTTGGCAGCCACAAGCCATGTCTGATGTAGCGTTGAAAAAAGCACAAGACGTAGCAGAGAAAATTACCACTGCATTAGGTGGTCGCGGTATTTTCGGGGTGGAAATGTTTGTATGTGGTGATGAGGTTATCTTCAATGAAGTCTCCCCACGCCCACATGATACTGGTATGGTCACGCTCATTTCTCAAGAATTATCTGAGTTCGCCTTACACGCCCGTGCAATTTTAGGCTTACCGATTCCAGAAATCACCCTTATTAGCCCATCCGCTTCAAAAGCGATTGTGGTGGAAGGTCAATCGAAAAACGTGCAATTTAGCAATATCGCCGAAGTATTGGCCGAACCAAACACCAATATTCGCATTTTTGGCAAAGGCGAAGTCAACGGTCATCGCCGTTTAGGTGTGTTACTCGCCCGTGATATTTCCGTAGAAAAAGCATTAGAAAAAGTAGAACGTGCTTACGCGAAGTTGGATGTGAAATTATAAGATTTGTTTAACATAAATATCGTTGAAAATACAAAAAGTGCGGTCATTTTTCAGATTGTTTTTAAAATTTAAAAACTCCCAAATTTTTGACCGCACTCTATTTAAATAATAAATTCAATGCTTTATAAATTACATTTTCCCTTATCCCACTTAGGCTCTTGATAGCCACATTCAGCGGGAGAAAGATATATATACCCCTTAGTATTCATACATTCATCAAGATTTTTATATCTTTTGTCATTTATTTGATAGTTTTGCGGATAGTAGTGTAGATTTATATCACCATACTTTCCTCCACAAGAAACAAAATCTTTCCATCGTTGTTTTGAGTTTGTATGTCCTAGTAGTTCTTTTTTTTGATACCCTGCAATTAATGGATATTCTTTCCCCTTATCAACACAATTAACCATTTGTGGAGTATAAAAACATCCGTTTGAATACCAACATCCGTTTAATATAAAACAAAGAAGAAATAAGGTGTATCTCATTTTATTTACCTCCTATTTTCATCAAAAGTTCAAACATATCTGATGACATTGCATCCCCCACGATGGCGCGCGTTTCCTAACGCGTGCCTAAAACATCGATTTCGTTTGATTCAGATTTTTACTATTTTATTAACAACTTAATTCAGTTTTTCTATTTTTAGTTAGATATAAACAAGCATCAGGAAACGCACGCTATCTGAGATCACCTTACAAAGTGCGGTCAATCTTTTATTTGTTTTCATATAAATGGGTGACTAACTGACCATTTAAGTATTCCCCAATATATACTTGATTAACCGTAAGATTTTGCTTCGCTAATTCTGCTTTAACCCATTCTTCATCACGCCCAACCACGTCTAAAATATCCTCATCCAATTGCCCATCAATAATCAAGGGATAGCGTAAGTTTTCATCGCCATATTGAATAATAGAAAGTTGCCCATTTTGTTCAAATACTGCACGTTTAACCATCTTGATTTCATAAATGCCGGCGGCACGCAACTTAAACATGAGGTCATGTGCGGCAATACCATTTCTCATACACTCAGCCGTCTGAACTTTACCGTTTAAAATAACCCAAACCGGTTTCCCATCAATCAACGATTTAACAAATTGGTTATGATTCTTGATAAAACGAAGAGTGAAAATCAATAATGTCCACAACACAAGCACCAAAGAAAACTGGAAGACACCGATGTTATCACTATAAATCACGCCCCCAATAATGCCACCAAGCACATAGTTTTGAACCTGATCCATCGCCGAGGTCGGCGCGAGGTTGCCTTTGCCCATTAAGTTAATTTGAAGTACGAGTCCAACAATCCCCATGGCCAATTTTAAGCCTAATAATGTGTAGCCATCCATTATTTATCCTCCTTATCAATAACAGTAACATTAGGGTTCACCAAGTTAATTGGCGATAAGGAATACGCCGTAAAGTCATTGTTAAAATGAACTTCGAAATACTGATCCCGAATATTTAAAATCATCCCGTTAGCCAGCGTACGGCTATTTGTACGAATATCTTCTTTTTGTAAATTTTGACTGTCTTTCACTGAATTTAAAAAGGTAACAACACGAGAGGTGTCCGCCACATAGACTTCATTTTGTTGGTACTGATGATATTGCACACCAAGTAATAAAATGATCAATAAAAGGAAAATAATACTGAGATCGCGGTATTTAGTTTCTAACCGATTACGTAAATACAAGCTTGTTACTACAAGCAATGCACCCAGTGAGGCAAAAATAGCAATATATTTAAGATAACCTTGAAAAGAAATCGCATTTTCTAAAAAAGCAAAAGAGAAAAAAGACATCTTGAACTCCTAATTTGAAAGGAAAAAATGAGGTATAAATTTATCACAAAGAAGACTTGTTACCTACATCCAATTCGCTCCCCGATAACGCTTATCTCCCAACGCTGGCGCGGCATTTCCTAACGCGTGCAAAAAGCATCGATTTCATTTGATTTATATTCTCACCATTTTCATTAACAACTTTAGCTTGTTTATGTTTTATAACGATACAAGCATATCTTAGAGCCACATAAAATTTGGAAATACCCATTATCTAACTTGTAATTGATCAGCTGCTTCAATAAAAAAGTGTGGTCGAAATGATCTGACCACAAAAAGTTAGACTGTTATTTAAAGGATTGTTTTCGATATTGTAATCGTGTCAATTTGAGAGACAACAATCGCTAAGAATGCACCTGCACGACGAGCAGTTGGACCTGGTTTTGATTCATAATCATCAACACAATACATACACTAACGATGACGGCAATCAGCAGCCCTTGCCATTTAAAGCCAAGTTTGACTTCTACTGCTGGAATTTTACTTTCCATAGGATAGCTCCTAGATAAATAATAAAAATAACGCATCACACATAACAACCGTGACACAATCGATTAAATAGCGATCATAAAGATACCACTTATTTGGTATAATTAAAGATTTAAGAGATGTTTTTTATAAAATTTGATGCAGATTAAAAAATAATCTTTAAGAATGAAGAAATTGATTCACGCGTTCAAGCACGGCTTTTCTCACGTTATCCTTTTCAAAAAGGATTTCATGTTTTGCTTGAGGTACAAGCATAGATTCTGCATGCGGGAAAAGTGCGGTCAATTTTTCAAGGTTTTTGTTATCCACAATTTTTTCTTTTTCCGCTTGTAAAATAAGCACGGGTGTTTCCACTCTTGGAATGATTTTAGGGAGCGCTTTTATTGCATTTAAACACAAATGTACCCAACGGAATGTCGGGCCACCTAAGTGAATAGCAGTGCGTTTTCGATTAACTCGGTTCATCCATTTCATTCGCGTTTTAGAATGGCTAAGTTCATTAAGGTTTAAATCTGCCGGTTTGTAATGTCCTTTGCCAAAAACATAGCGATGACCTTGACCAAATGCCATCATTGTTGCAATGATGACTTCATCTCGTAATGGATGTTTCATTGGAACGCCAAAGAAAGGCGAAGAAAGCACAGCCTTTTTAATATGATGATCGTAATTGGCAAGATAATAGGTGGAAATCAAAGCGCCGAGGGAATGCGCAAGAATATATTGCGCTTGATAAGCATAAAGTGCGGTCACTTTTTCAATGACTTTTGCCATATCATCGGTATAAAAACGAAACTCATCTAAATGCCCTTTTTGAGGAATAATACGCTGTGAATAGCCTTGTCCTCGGTGATCGAAAAGTAATAGATCATAACCTTGTTGGTAAAAGTCGTAAGCCAACTCAGTCCATTTCAGCATATTTTCTGCTCGACCATTCACCAAAATCATCAATTTTCTGACCGCACTTTCAGGCTGAACCAAATGACGATAAGCCAATTTGATATTTCGTTCGCCAGAAAGATATTGCGTCGGAAATCGCTCAAAAAAAGGCAATAACTCTGCAAGGGCAAATTGATGAAAAAGAGGTTCTCTGATCATAATTTTCTAATGAAAAGGGCGTAGTAAATACGCCCTTTGTAGTGAAAGTAAAACTTACGCTACCAATTGTTTTAAGATACGGCGAACTGGCTCTGCAGCCCCCCATAATAATTGGTCACCTACAGTGAATGCTACTAGATATTCCGGACCCATTGCCAATTTACGTAAACGACCAACCGGTACGCTTAATGTACCTGTTACTTTAGCTGGGGTTAATTCACGTAATGTGGTTTCTTTGTCATTTGGAATCACTTTCACCCATTCATTATGTGATGCAATAATTTGTTCAATTTCTTCTAATGGTAAGTCTTTTTTCAGTTTGATAGTGAATGCTTGGCTATGGCAACGTAATGCACCGATACGCACACATAAACCATCAACAGGAATTGGATTGTCGCTTAAACCTAAGATTTTGTTGGTTTCTGCATAGCCTTTCCATTCTTCTTTCGTTTGTCCCGTTTCAGGGAGAAGTTTGTCAATCCAAGGAATTAAGCTTCCCCCTAATGCTGCACCGAAGTTATCGGTTGGGAAACTATCAGAACGCATTTCTGCAGTCACTTTACGTTCAATATCTAAAATTGACGAAGCAGGGTCTTTTAATTCACTTGAAACTGCTTGTTCTAATAAGCCCATTTGTGAAATCAATTCACGCATATTTTTTGCGCCCGCACCTGAAGCCGCTTGGTAAGTTGCCACAGAAATCCATTCCACCAAATCTTTCTCAAATAAACCACCGATAGCCATCAACATTAAGCTTACGGTACAGTTACCACCCACGAAAGTTTTAATGCCTTTTTTCAAGCCTTCAGAAATCACGTGTTGGTTTACTGGATCAAGCACGATAATTGCATCATCTTTCATACGTAGTGCAGAAGCGGCATCAACCCAATAACCATCCCAACCTGTTGCTTTTAATTTTGGATAGACTTCATTGGTGTAATCGCCTCCTTGGCAAGTCACGATAATGTCTAATTTTTTAAGTTCTTCAATGTCGAATGCGTTTTTAAGCCCACCCGCCTCTTTTCCTGCGAATACAGGGGCTTTTTGACCTGCTTGAGAAGTGGTGAAGAAAACTGGATTAATATTGGTAAAATCTTGCTCTTGCACCATACGATCCATTAATACGGAACCGACCATTCCGCGCCAACCGATAAAACCGACGTTTTTCATGAGTTTTTCCTTATTTTATGTTGTGTTGAATGGCTCTATTAATTACAGGCTTTATGCTACAAAATCAAGTTTTTTTAGAAAAAATGAGGCTTTGTTTAATTTTTATCAATAAAAAATCCCCTTTCGGGGATTTATTGATTATTTATCTGCTTTTTTCGTGGTTTTCTTTACCGTTTTTTCGGCTCAGATTTACCTTCAGATTTGACCGCACTTTTCTTTGTCGTTGTAGACTTTGTGGCCTTCTCTTTTGTCGTTGCGGATTTAGTCGCTTTTTTCTTTGGTTTTTCAGCTAAATTTGCTGCTTTCCATTCTTCAAATTTTTCAAGTAACACTTTACCCATTGGGCTTGGATCACCTGTAAATAAGGTTTGTAAGCCATTATTCTCAATGATATGACGACGAAGCTCTAAACGTTCTTGATGGTTTTCAGCTAAACGAATTGCACGTTCAACATATTCATCTACCGTATTTGCAATTAACCATTCCGGTAAACCTAAACGTTTGAATAACCCTTCATCAATATGTTCATGCACTTCTGCACCGGTTTTACATACCCCCACTAAACCTAATGTCACCATATCAATAATGCCATTAGTATTCCCGAATGGGAATGGGTTTACCATCATATCGCAGTTATGCAAAATTCGGAGATATTGATCATAAGGTGCATGTGGATGAGCTGTCGCATCATTGCCTAAATAAGATTTAATAAAACGCTCAACATAAGGATGCGTCACACCACTAGATTGACCTAGTGCAAAGTGGAAATGCACTTTCACATTAGCACGATCACGAATAGCCTTTAATGCTGCCAAGAAATATGGGTTAAGCTTCATTGTGGTAGAGGCAATACCAATATTCACCACTTCAGGGTTTTCACGTAAGCGATATTCTACATGTTGCGGCGCAAGCGCTGAAGGTACATAAGGTAAGGCATCTTTTGGTAAACGCAATAATTGCTCACTGAAGCATTTTTCAGAACCCACATAATCATCTTCCACTATTACATATTCAATAAAATCAGAATGGGTTGTAGCTGGGTGACCTAAAGCAATCACTTGAACTGGTGCAAGACGGGTATTACTTGCAAAAATGGTGTTTAAATCCATACCAATACTTGGCATATAAAAAATAGCCGCACCATTTTTCTCACAAATAACTTTTAAATTATCTAATTTAGAGACAATATTATTGCCTTCTAATACGTGAAATTCATCAAATACTGCTCGGCCTGCTTCATCTACTGTATCATTACCTACACCAATTAGGTAGAAACGTTCACGTGCAGCAATCATTGAAGTTGAATGCGTACGGTAAATTGAATGAGATGAATGGAAATGCTCCAATAACACCACCATTACTGGTTTACCATCACGTTCACCTAATTTAGTGACATCACGATCAATCCATCCACCTTGTAATAAATGGCGACGAATAACTTGGTTTAATGCTTTTTTCACCCAGTGTTTATTTTCAGCAACATCATAACTACAATGCATATACACATCATGTGAAATTGAACTTGGTACATTATTTAAGTTTTCGATCGTTGTTAATTTTTCAGGAAACCATTGTAAAATGGTGCTACGTTTAGAAAACGCTTGATCAGTCGCAATAAAACGTGGTGATTGCAATGCAAAGCAAAGGGATGCGCATAATTCTGGATCTAAATTCCATAAAGCATCAAAATTGACGTTCATATTCGATTCAGGCAAATACAAAATGCAAAATTTAATCAATGATGATCTTGCACTATCTAAGTGAAAATCTGATAAATTTGTTTTATCTGGATTGCGGTTATAAGCTTGCAACACATGATCCGCATTTACAAAGGGCGATGATGCAAAAATCATATTAATCCAACGTTGTAAGATAAAGAAACGTTGTGCCCCACCTTCAGAAATATCTAATTTAGGATCAGAAAATAACTCACTCATTGCTACCGCTACACGGGTGCATAAATGCTTAATTTTATCTTGTACTAATTCATCATTTAATTGGCTAGGATAATTAATTTCAATACCTTCAACGCCACCAAAATTAGTATCAATTTTGCTTAAAATATCCAGCAATTCAACGCAAGCTGATTCATAGCTTTTTGCTGCTACTTCCTGTTCAAAACGGATAACACTTGGTTGTTTTTGTGCTTCTGTCATTTATAAATTCCTTTGGTAAAAAATAAATAAAATGAATAATTAATAGGTTCCCCACAGATCATATTCATCTGAGTAGGTGATGGTTACTTTAATAAATTCACCTACTTTCACAGGCGTACCACTTAGATTTTCAATATAAACTAAGCCATCAACTTCTGGTGCATCAGCTTTTGTACGGCCAATGATACCTTCGTCATCAATTTCATCCACAATTACATCAAGCGTTTGGCCAATTTTTTGTTTTAATCGTTCAGCCGAAATTTCTTGTTGCAACTGCATAAAGCGGTGGAAACGTTCTTCTTTTACCTCTTCAGGCACTTGGTCTGCCATTTCACTTGCAGGAGCGCCTTCTACTGGGCTAAATTTGAAACAGCCCACACGATCAAGTTGTGCTTCTTTTAAGAAATCCAATAACATTTGGAAATCTTCTTCTGTTTCACCCGGGAAACCTACAATGAAAGTTGAACGTAGGGTTAAATCTGGACAAATCTCACGCCATTGCTTGATACGCTCTAAAGTGCGGTCAATTTTTCCTGGTCTTTTCATCGCTTTTAAAATTTTTGGACTCGCATGTTGCAATGGAATATCCAAATAAGGCAACAATAGACCTTTTGCCATTAATGGAATTAAATCATCTACGTGAGGATAAGGATAAACGTAATGTAAACGTACCCAAATGCCTAATTTACCAAGTTGTTTACACAAGGTCATTAAGTCATTTTTAATTGGCATACCATTCCAGAAAGCCGTTTTCACGCCACCTTCTTTGCGTTGTGTATCCATCGCATAAGCTGAAGTATCTTGTGAAACGACCAACAATTCTTTCACACCCGCGTCAGCAAGACGTTTTGCTTCATCCAATACTTGCGTGATAGAGCGGCTTTCTAAATCCCCACGTAATGAAGGGATTATACAGAATGTACAACGATGATCACAGCCTTCTGAGATTTTCAAATAAGCATAGTGTTTTGGTGTTAATTTCACCCCTTGTTTTGGTACAAGGCTGGTGTAAGGATTATGCTCTGGCTTTGGTACATACTTGTGTACTTGTGCCATTACCGTTTCATAACTATGCGGACCGCTCACTTCCAATACTTTCGGGTGAACTTGGCGAATTTGATCTTCTTTCGCACCCAAGCAGCCCGTCACAATCACACGTCCGTTTTCTTCCAACGCCTCTCCAATGGTTTCTAGGGATTCCTGCACGGCACTATCAATAAATCCACAGGTATTTACAATGACCAAGTCTACATTTTCATAACTTGGCACAATGTTATACCCGTCAGTACGTAATTCAGTCAGAATACGTTCGGAATCCACTAAATTTTTAGGACACCCTAAACTTACAAAGCCAATATTCGGCGTTGATTTTTGCATAAATTTATTCTCAGCTATCATCATCTTTCAAAGCTCTAGATTTTACTCAATTTCAAGCCGAAAGGCGATAAATTAAAGGTAAATTGATTGTAAATTTGCCCATTAAACTCCTTTTTTCAGGTAGAATAATGCCTGTTTTTTTATTTACTCATATTCATTATTAACATGGAAAATTCTTTTCTTTTTTCGACCGCTCTTGAACAGACGGCTTATTTACTTATCCTAGGGAAAATGCTACTCGCACTTGTACTTGGCGGTATTATTGGCTTAGAACGTGAACTTAAACACAAACCTGTTGGGGTCAAAACCTGTGCCATTATTGCGGTGACGACTTGTGTACTGACTATTGTCTCCATTCAAGCCGCAGAGCATTACGCGCAAGTTTCAGATAATATTCGAACTGACCCTATGCGACTTGCCGCACAAGTAATCAGTGGTATTGGTTTCTTAGGTGCGGGTGTGATTTTACACAAGAAAAATGATGCTATTTCAGGCTTAACCACTGCAGCCATTATTTGGGCTGCGGCGGCTATCGGTGTGGCAACAGGTGCAGGCTTTATTTTTGATGCCATTATTGCCACTTTAATGATTTTAATCGCTATCCGTATCAGCCCGATTGTGCAACGTTATGTTCGTCGTAAAACCTATAAAAAACGTACTCGTTTAGCCATTCAACTGAGCTCTGCTAATGGCATCAGTAAAGTGACAGATTTATTATTGAAACACGATTACCGCATTGAAAATATCTCAGTCAAAGACCAAGCTAGCGGCGAAGTTCGCTTGCAAGTACGATGCTACAACATTGATAATGAAATGCTAAAAGATGTCTATACGCTGTTAAAAACAGAAGATGAAGTACTGAGTGTGGATGTAGAAAATTAAAATCAACTTAAAATAACACATTACTTCTATCGTAAAACCACTACTTGCTAGACAAAAAGTTAAAAACTTAAACTGGATAACATCATGAATTTACAAGATAATTTTGAGCAGCATACGCCGATGATGCAGCAATATCTCAAGTTAAAAGCAGAAAATCCTGATATTTTATTATGTGATGAGCCAACGGGAGCTCTCGATTACAATACTTCAAAAGATATTTTACAGTTAATTGAAGATGTAAACAAAAAATATGGAAACACGATCATCATGGTAACGCACAACGAAGCGATCAGAAACATGGCAGATCATGTCATCAAACTTCGTGACGGAGCCGTGCGCCACAACGAGAGAAATGAGCACAGGATTTCAGCGGCAGATCTTGAGTGGTAAGGAGCGTGGCAGTCATGAAAAAGAAAAAAATCAAAAATCCACTCATCAGACGCATTCCGCGTGAATTGCTCGGTGACTGGAAAAAATATCTTGTGGTGGCATTATTCCTCATTCTTACAATTGGTTTTGTTTCCGGTATGTATGTTGCAAATGAGAGTATGCTTATTGCAGCAAATGAGGGTGTGACAAAATACAAGTTAGAGGATGGACATTTTGAGCTGGACAAAAAGGCAGATGAGACGCTGCTCACCGCCATTGAGACAGGAACAAAGGCGGACGTCAAAAAGTATTATCTTGACAAAGCAAAAAAAGAGCTGGACGAAAAGTTGGATGAAAAGGCTTATCCGGAAGCCTACGACGAGGCATGGGATAAGATCGTAGAGGAAATCGATGATAAATATGCTGACGCAGAAGAAAAATATGAGTTAAACGATCCTGATTTTACAGAAGTTCCGGTACAGGTTTATGAGAACTTTTTCCGAAATGAGGAGGAAGATTACAACAACGACGGCGAGGCAGAGGGAACCATCCGCGTTTATGCGAAAAACGATAACGTGGATCTTGCCTGCCTGCTTGACGGAGCATTTCCGGAAAAAGCGGATGAGATCGCAATTGACCGTATGCATGCAGACAATGTCGGAGTCAAAGTGGGAGATGAGATTTCTGTCAGCGGGCAGAGGTTCAAAGTTGTCGGACTGATCGCCTATGTCAATTATGCGACACTGCATGAGAAGTCAACGGATATGATGTTTGATGCAATCAAATTCGATGTGGCTATGGTCACACAGGAAGGATTTGATAGTTTACATAAAACTGTTCATTATTCTTACACATGGAATTATGTGGATATTCCTGCAGATGAAGTGGAGCAGAAAGCAAAATCCGATGATTTCATGAAAGCACTGCTCACACAGGTTGTGTGCGATGACAAAGAGTTAGAGGACTATATGCCACGCTATGCAAATCCGGCTATTAATTTTGCAACGGATGATATGGGTTCAGACAAAGCTATGGGTGGTGTTTTACTGGATATTTTGATCGTGATCATTGCATTTATTTTTGCAGTGACCATCAGCAACACGATCGTGAAGGAGGCTTCTACGATCGGAACACTGAGAGCTTCCGGTTATACGAGAGGTGAACTGGTCAGACATTATATTTCCATGCCGGTGATCGTGACACTTCTCGCAGCGTGCGTTGGAAATATCCTCGGCTATACCGTATTTAAAAATGTGGTTGTCGGCATGTATTATAACAGCTACAGTCTTCCAACTTATCAGACAGTCTGGAACCCGGATGCCTTTTTCAAGACAACAATCATCCCGGTTGTTTTAATGCTTGCGGTCAATCTCGTCGTCATTATAAAAATGATGCGGCATACACCATTACAGTTTTTGCGTCATGATCTGAAAAAAACAAAACGTAAAAAAGCAATGCGTCTGCCAAAATGGAGCTTTTTAAGCCGTTTCCGTCTGCGTATCATGTTCCAGAACGTGACGAATTACCTGATTTTATTTGTGGGGATCTGGTTTATCGGCATTATGCTCGCAATGGCGGTCGGTATGCCGGAGACGCTCGACTATTACAAATCCAATGTTTCAGATATGATGTTCACGAATTATCAGTATGTGTTAAAGTCTTATGAGAATGAGGATGGAGACATTATCACAACGGGCAATAAGGATGCAGAGAAATTCAATATGACATCTCTGCAGCACAAGAGCGATACGTTAGATGAAGAGATTTCTGTCTACGGAATCGAGGATGACAGCCGGTATGTGAAAATCAGTGACCTGTCTGCCCTGAAAGGAAACGAGGCATATATTTCTGCTTCCTATGCAGATAAATACAGCCTGAGCGTGGGTGACACAGTGGTTCTTGACGAAAAATATGAGAACAAACAGTATGAGTTTGAGGTTGCAGGAATCTATGATCACAGCCAGACGCTGGCAGTATTTCTGTCCAATGAGCAGTATTGTGAAATCTTTGACATGGACAGTGATGCATTCACAGGCTATCTCTCGGATTCAGAGATCACAGATATTGATGAGGATGAGATTGCAACCGTCATCACAGAACATGACATTACGAAAATGTGTGATCAGCTCGATCATTCCATGGGCTCTTATATGACCTACTTCCAGTATCTGTGCATCCTGTTATCCGCAGTATTGATTTACCTGCTCACGAAGCTGATCATCGAGAAGAACGAAAATGCAATTTCCATGACAAAAATCCTGGGCTATGAGAACCGGGAGATTGCAAGCTTATATCTGTTGTCTACAACCATTGTTCTTGTGGTGATCGATGTTGTCAGCGTGATTTTAGGTGTCGTCATCATGAAGGCTGTCTGGAGGATCATGCTCTTTTCCTACAGTGGATGGTACGCTTTTCGCATAAGCACGATGGGCTATGTGAAAATGTTCCTGTTTATCCTGATCGGATATCTGCTTGTCATGGTATTGGATTTCAGAAGAATCAAGCGTATTCCGATGGATCAGGCACTGAAAAATGTGGAATAACAGGAAAAATATAACCTGACAGGAGAGCGTAGAAATCACATAAAAATTAAAGTGCACATGGCAATTGTACCATAAAGCAGCTGCCGGAAATGGGAGCATCCACAACCTGGATGTTCCCATTTTGCTTTTCGGTGAGCTCTTTCGCAATGCAGAGTCCAAGTCCAAAGTGTTCTCTGTCGGTATGGGCATCGTCGGCGCGGTAAAATCGTTCGAAAATATGGGATTTCTTTTCCTCTGAAATTCCACATCCGGTATCTTCGAATAGAAAACAAAGCATTTCATTTTCAGCATGGCAGGAGAGTGTCACTTTTCCACCGGATGGTGTGTAACAGAGTGCATTATCCACGATAATGGAAAAAATCTGTTCTGTGCGGTGGATATCACAGAAGCAGTCCGGGAGAATTTCTTCCGGCAGAGTGAGGATAAGGTGAAGCCCGTTTTTCTTTGCCAGTGGTTCGAACTTTTCATAAGTGTCTAAGAGCAGCAAATCCGGCTGACAGGCTTCCGGTTTGATGGTGAGCGTGTCAGCATCCGAATTTGCGAGCAGCAGCATATCGTCGATCAGACGTTTCATGTGGACGGTCTCCTCGGACATCAGATGGAGAAAGTGGTTTCGTTCCTCTTCATTTGAACATTTTTCAACGGATTCCAAGCCGGAGCGGACAACCGCTAATGGGGTGCGCAGCTCGTGGGAGGCGGAGGCGATGAATTGTGTCTGCTTTTTCTGTGCAGTTTCGACTGGTTCTAACATTTTTCGGATGAAGAAGTGGAAAAAGAGAAACAGCAGTAAAAATGCGGTAATATTTGCAATGCTCACGATAATTCTTAACGACAGCATCTGGTGAGACTGTTCGGCGAGCGAGCACAGGATCAGAAAGTTTAAGTAGCTGTCGCCTTTTGGGATACTGCCGACGGATGCAATGTAGGGAATGTTATCGCCGGAGTTGAACTGATATTCCGTATGCGAGGAAAGCCTTTTATTTTTCGTGAAAAAAGGAGGGTTCCCGGTAAGTTCTTCTGCGGCGAGAAGTGCATTTTCACATAATTGCTCGTCTGCAGTTGTCTGATGATACTGGTCATAAAAGAGTGGAGTCCCATTCTCATAAAGATAAATCTGGATAGAACTGTTTTCCTGTAACTGGTTTAACCACTGGTGTGAGATGACATCCTGCTCCTGCAAATGGGAAATGACAGAACTTGTCTCTGTGAGAAAAGCGGTTTCGTTTCCCTGCTTTATATTTTTTTCTGCAACAAAAACACACAGAGTACTTAAGGAAAGGAGAATGATCTGTGTGACGCAGGTACAAAATAAGGTGAGTTTGCGATGTAAAGCCTGATAGGTTGTGCCGGAAAAGGTGAAGTGTGGAAACATGAGAAACCTCCTGATAATGTACATAAAGCAGATGGTGAAAAAAGGTATCTGTAAATTGCAATAAGGATAAAATAATTGAAAAGTAACGGCAGCTATACAGAAGCTTCATGATCTTATATGGAAAATCAGGGATCAGGAGGAAGCCAGCGTATATCCGACACCGCGGATGGTTTTTAAGGCAAGCGTGCTTCCAACGTAGGAGAGCCGCTTGCGCAGATAATGGATGTAAGTATCGAGGTTACAATCCTCCACTTCTGCATCCACGCCCCAGACACGGACAAGAAGAACTTCACGGCGGATGACGAGCTCAAAACTTCGCAGAAGAACTTCAAGCAATCTGCCCTCACGGCCGGAGAGCCGGATGGAGCCAGTAGGTCCACTTAGCAGTCTCGCGTTGCAGTCGTAACTGATGTCGCAGATGGTAAGTAAATTGTCATCTTCCCATTTGCCGCTGCGTCTGCCGAGGGAGCGGATGCGGGCGGTCAGTTCTTCGAAGGCGAATGGTTTTACAATGTAATCGTCTGCACCGGCATCCAGCCCTTCAATCCGGTCGTAAAGTTCGCCGAGGGCGGTGATCAGTATGACAGGCGTGGAAATTCCGGCCTGTCTAGCTTTTTGCAACACAAGCAGACCATTCATGGTCGGGAGCATGCGGTCGAGCAGGACAATGTCGTGAGCGTCCTGTAAGAAGAGGTCAAGACCGTCTCTTCCGTCGTGGCATACATCCACCTCATAAGCTTCCTGCTCTAATTGAAAACGCAGGGTTTCACAAAAATTCAGATCATCTTCGATCAATAAAATACGCATGATAATGTCTCCTGAGATTTATAAGGATGAGTATAGCATAGAAATCTTAGAAAAATCTTTAAATTATAGATTATTTTGAAATGTAACAGTTAAATTAAAGCCAGATTTAAAGATTTTTCTAAGATTTCTTCTGTAAGATAAAACCAGAAACGCAAAATGCTGCATGTAGAATGCCAAAGCAGAGGAACAGCTGCTTGTTCTGGCAATGATTGTGGAGCTGCAATTAAAAAACAAAATAAAAAAAGAAAGGTCATGAAAACAAAATGAAAAATGCAAAGATAAAAAACAGGCAAAAACTAAGCATGCTAGTTGTCACAATGGTTTTAGTTCTTCTGATGACATTGATAGCAGGAATGTTCACTGGCTGCGGAAAAAATGCAGACGGAAGCACAGATGGAACAGAAAGCAACAGCGCGGGCAGCAACGGCAGCGCAGGAGGCGGCAAAGGAAGATTTATTGAATCAAAAGTAGCACTTCCAGAAGAGATCAATAGCATTTTACAGTTTAAAGCACTGTCAGATGGAACACTTGAAATTGTAGGGCAGGATGCAGATTATAGCATCTATGTGGCAAAAAGCAGTGATGGAGGCGGAAGCTGGGAGACAACACCGCTTGAAGATATCTCTTACAGTAATGTCGCAGTCGCAGAGGATGGAACAGTTGCGTTTCTTGATTACACAGAAAACGGATTATGCCCGGCTACAATTGTGGACGCGGACGGAAGCACACATACATTTTCCATTGAAATGCCAGCAGAAGATGCCTTTGTATCAGTTGCAGCATTTGACAGTAATAAACAGCTGATCGTGCGCGATACAGAGGGAGGTTTGTATGGAATTGACTGTACAGATGGAAGCAAAACAGTGACATTTGAAATCGATGAGGATACCTATATTCCTTATTTTGATGTGGTTGGAACGAATTGCTATATCGTCACAAGTGACAAGGTGCTCTGCTATGACACGGCAACCGGAAAAGAGACAGACGAGCTGACCGCATTGACTGAGCAGATCTGTTCAGATGATAACCTCGTTTATCGAAATTCCGATACCGGACTTCCGGTGACGTTTGCAAAAGCGGAGAATGATAACAGTATTATTTTTGCAGATTATAAAGGAATTTTCCACTATACAACAGGTGGAGCAGTTGTGGAAGAGCTGGTACAGGGCGAGCAGACTGCATTGAGCAACAGCGGTGCGATTTTTTACGGAGTGTATATGCAGGATGAGACGCATCTTTTTGTGGCAGGAAATAACGGAATGGAGGGTGCGCTCTACAGCTACACCTACGATGCAGACGCGTCTGCCAACCTGAATCAGGAACTCAATATTTATGCATTGCAGGATTCCGATACGCTGCGTCAGGCAGTCAATATTTTCCGTCAGGAGTATGCAGATATTTATGTAAACCTTGAAATTGGCATGACGGATGATAATGGAGTGACGTTAGAGGACGCATTGAAGACGTTGAGCACGGATATCCTGGCAGGAAATGGACCGGATGTGCTTATCTTAGATGGAATGCCGGTGGACAGCTATGTGAAAAAAGGAATTTTAACAGATATCAGTGATGTTGTGGATGAGGTAAAGGCTTCGGATGGACTTGTGGATTCCATTGTGAAAGACAGCACAAAGGATGGAAAGATATATGCGATTCCGACACGTTTCTTAGTATCATTTATCACGTCAGATCAGCAGACGGTAGATGCAGGAAAGTCCATGCAGGCACTTGCAGACCGCATCGAAACCCTGGCAAAGGACAAAAGTACGACTTATGTGGTACAGCAGAAGATGGCGGAAGAGTTACTGCTTGATTTTTACAATGTAGATTCCAAAAACTGGGTAAAAGAGGACGGAAGTCTGGATGAAACGAAAGTTTCCGATTATTTGACACAGGTGAAACGTATTTATGATGTGGATGATCACAGCGATATTGAATCCTATGGCAATTTTTTTGAGAGCGGAATGTGCGATGGATACCGTTATGGAACATTAGACAGCATGGATTTATTTACAGAGACATGTAAAGTGGAATTTGGAACCATTGCAGATGTCGAGGATTTCCAGTTGATGTTGAGTGCAGGGTCGACGGACGGAGCGGTTTATGGTGCATTGTCGAATGGTGGAATTTCTACCTATGTCCCATTTTTACAGGCAGGTGTGGTATCAGGAGGCAATGAGGATGCAGGAAAAGCATTTGTGAAAACATTGCTCGGCAAAGAGGCAGGAGCTTCCAGCAACGGAATTCCGGTGAATGAGGCAGCTTTAAAGGATCAGATCAATGCATTGATGGGACGGACGGAAACAAGCATGGCATTTAACAGGGATGGAAGCGACAAAATCTATACGATTGAATACCGCTCCATGACACAGGAGGAAGCAGACGCAATTTTAGCGCAGCTGGAAGCAGTGGAGCAGTCAGCACTCACAGACCGTACGATCCAGAATCTTGTGATCGAACAGGGAACAAGCTATGTAAAAGGGGAGAAAAACCTCGAAGAAACGGTAAATGAGATCACGAAGAAAGTGAATCTGTATCTTGCAGAGCAGCAGTAAAAAAGGAAGAGGATGGGAGATTGCAGCAGGCTATGAGAAAGGCATGAGGATGAAAAGACATAAAATCAGAAAAAAGCGAAATCCCGGCTGGTATTTTCTGTTGCCCGAATTTCTGGGAGTATCGGTGTTTGGACTGATTCCATTTGCAGATGTGGTGCGGCGCTCTTTTTTCCAGACTGCGGCTGGTAGTTTCGTCGGGATCAGTAACTACGTGCAGGTGATAAAAAATGATGCTTTTGATCTTGCAGCGAAAAATACACTGCGTTTTGTGGTCACCTGTATTCCATGCCTGTTGCTATTATCGCTGATCCTGGCAATGCTGTTGCAGCAGGTTTTGATTTTGGCAGAGAAAAAGAAAAAACACCGGGATGTGACGATGGAACAGTTTTACCGGGGCAGTGCAGCGGCACTTAAAAGTATGTATCTGCTTCCGATGGCAATCCCGGCGGCAAGTGTGGTCGTACTGTGGAAGATTCTTTTTGACAGCCACGGATTTGTGAACAGTGCGATCCATGCGCTGTCAGGAATAAGCGGAATCGGGCAGATTTTAAACGTTTTGTCGGTGCGGGAGGTAGACTGGATGAACACCGATGCCGCATTTGGAATCCTCGTATTCAGCTATGTCTGGAAATATTTAGGATACGATATTGTGCTCTGGATGGCGGGGCTTTCCGCAATCCCACAGGGGATTTATGAGGCGGCAGAGGTGGACGGAGCCGGAAAATGGAAAAAGTTTTTCTATATCACACTTCCGAATCTCCGCCCGGTGGCATTTACCGTTGTCATTTTGTCGGTTTTAAATTCATTTAAAGCGTTCCGGGAGGTTTACATGGCAGCAGGCAGCTATCCGCAGGAAAATATTTATCTGTTGCAGCATGTGTTCAACAACTGGTTCCAGACGCTCTCGGTGGATAAGATGGCGGCGGCATCTGTGATGCTCGCGTTTGTAATTGCGGTGTTTGTGCTGTTACTTGAGCGAAGCTGGGAGCGGGAAGGATAATGAACAGGAGACAGCAGATAAAAAGGAAGATGTACAATATAAATATAGAAAGAAGAATTTCATGAAGAGAATAATAATAACATGCATTCTGATTCTGACAGCAGGCTTGTGCCTTGCTCCAGTTCTTTTTCTGCTTGTCGGCACTTTTATGGGAAACCATGAAATCTATACGTGCATCGCACCTGCACTCGGAAAGGGAGATGGGCTTGCTATCTGGCATCTTCTGCCACAATACCCGACGTTGCAGAATGTTGTGGGGCTCCTTTTCGATTCACCAGAATATTTTCAGATGTTCTGGAACTCGATTTTTTACACGGGGGCAATTCTGGCAGGGCAGATGCTTTTTGGCATGCCGGCAGCGTGGGGGCTGGCGCGGTATTCTTTCCGCGTAAGAAAAACAGTTTACCGGCTGTTCATTCTCGTGATGATGATGCCGTTTCAGGTCACGATGTTGTCGCAGTATCTGGTGTTAAACCGTCTGGGAATGCTGGACAGACCGCAGTCAGTCGTTTTGCCCGGAATTTTTGCAACGTTTTCCGTCTTTATTATGTACCGCTTTTTCCGTGGAATACCGGAAAATGTCATGGAGGCGGCACGTATGGACGGGGCGGGAGAATTCCAGATTTTTTTGCGGATAGGCATACCGCTTGGAAGTCCGGGCATCCTGTCGGCACTGGTATTTTCGTTTTTGGACTGTTTTAGCATGTTAGAGCAGCCGATGACGTTTCTGAAAACAAAAAGTCTCTGGCCGTTGTCACTTTTTCTGCCGGAGATCACGAGCCAGAATGCAGGATTTTCACTCTGTGCATCACTGGTGACGATCCTGCCCGCGATGTTTGTTTTTCTGGCAGGACAGGACTATCTGGAGCAGGGAATTGCGATGGCGGGAGCGAAGGAATAGTGCAGGAGCAGAATGTAATTGAGAATATGAAAAATATAAGAAAAAACAAAAATTCGGAAAATGAAATAGCAGTAACCGGAAAATCGGGAATTTTCTGGTTAAAAGGGCTGGCTGGTTTACTTGCGGTCATGCTGGTTTTCACGATTGCATCGCGGGTGGTGGCATCCATCACTGTCCCACAGGTAACGGCATCAGCTCCGTCATCCGGAAAGATCGAGCACACGGTTATGGCATCGGGAACCGTGGAGGCAGGCGGCGAGAAAGCGATTGTCACAGAGGAAGGAATTCTGGTTGCACAGGTCAATGTGCATACGGGAGAAAGCATCGGGGAAGGAGAAACTCTTTTTGCACTTGATATGGACAGTCTGGAAGATCAGATTTATGAGCTGCAGAACCAGATCAAAAAGCTTCAGCTTGAAAATGATTCCCTGAAGAAAAATAAAGCGCAGGCAGACGCAAAGCAGCAGCTGGAGTTAAAGCGTGCGCAGGAAGATTATGAGGAAACGATAGCGAAGAATACAGTTTCCGATGGGAAGGCAAATGAGGCATTGCAGAAAGCGGCGGATGCGAAAAGTCAGGCAGAGAAGGAATTAAACAGTGCGAAGGATGCACTCGCACAGGCGGAGAAGGAGCTGAATGCAGTCAAAGAGGAACTGCAAAATGTGAAGGATGCAGCTGCGGCAGAGCAAAGTAAAGATACCGCAGATCAGACAGGCGAAGCAGAAAAGAAAGATACAGATTCAACCATAACACAGAAGCTCCAGCAGTTAGAAGAAGCTGTGCAGGAAAAGCAGAACACATACGACACAATTCAGGCAAAAGTTACTGAAAAGCAGGCGGCACTTGACTCTGCCAGCGTCGCATTAGAGGAGAAGCAGGAACAGCTGGAATCCAATACAAGTACTGCAGAGGATGCAAAGAAAGCCGCAGAGCGCGCGGTAGAAGATGCAGGTCTGTCTGCAGACATCGATCACACGCAGGAAATCAACGCCATTTCTTTAGAGCAGTTCCAGAAACAGTTAGAAAAGCTGAAAACCCTAAAGCAGCAGAACGGAGAGATAACTGCACCATCCTCCGGGATTATTACAAAAGTATGTGTGGAAACCGGGCAGAAAACAACAGACACGGCGGCAGTTGTCATGAGCGATGAGCAGAGTGGACTTTTTTTTACTACGACAACGGACAGCAAAAACAGGGAATATCTCTCAGTGGGAGATAATGCAACGATTACCGGTGTCGGTAAGGAAACGTCTGATTGCAGCATTGTTTCCCTGGAAACATCGAAAGACGGAAGCAGCATAAAAGTGTCAATTGCTATGCAGGGGGATGATTTCTTGCCGGGTGAGAGCGCACAGATGACTGCCACAAGAAAATCGGAAAGCTATGATTACCTTGTGCCGGTTACAGCCGTTTGGCAGGAAAATAACAAAGCGTATGTGTTACTCTTAGAGACGGAAAATACAGTGCTCGGAGAGCAGTATATCGCGAGGAAGGCGGAAGTGCAGATTTTAGATAAAAACAGCAGTTATGCAGCGGTAAGCGGAAACTCACTGAGTGCGGACTGCCAGATCATCACAGATTCTGATCGGACGGTTGGAAACGGGGATGTTGTGCGGATGACGGAGTAAGGACAGAACAATGAAAAAAATAAGTTACAGAAAAAGGATCGCAAGTCTGGCTTTTGGATTATTTGGAGCTGTATTTTTGGTATTTGCATGCGTTTATCATAATAAAACAGAGGATTTTTCCAATATCATCACAATCCAGTCTGGGGAAGACAAGTTTACCCAGAGCGAAATAGCGTCAATCCGGCAGGATACGGCATCCGCAGAGACATTCACAGCGTGGACAGAGCAGAAAAATCAGACAGTTCGTGCTGCGATAAACGAACGGAGCAGCAACGCGGATATTTTGTTACTCTGTGGAGATTCCCACTCCGTCCTTCCGTGGGGAAAAAATCTGCCGGAAAGCGACACAGAGGGCTGCATCCTAGGTGAATCCTTAGCGGAGCAGTTGTTTGGTGGAACAGAGGTGGAAGGACAGCAGATCCTATACAACGGAAGAGAGCTTACTGTGCGCGGTATCGTAAAAGAACCACAAAATATAATGCTATGTCAGAGCGCTGCAAACGATGAGACAGCTTCCGGAACACAAACTGGAAGCAACGGAAACCAGCAGACAGGCTCATCAGAAAATAATCAACAGGAAATCTGCTATGACAAAATCAGTCTGCTCTATACAGACAAGTCGAAAGCGATTAACAGGACTGCGGCAGAATTTATCAGCAGATATGGATTAGACGGTCAGATCCTTCATTACGAATACAAACGAAATCTAAGCTGGTTTACAGACTTAATTCCGGGAAAATGGTCCGATTTTTCCGGTTGGAAGGAGAATTTGAAAACACTGCAAAGTGATGAAAAAATATTAAAGCAGTGCGAGAAGAGCACGGTCGAAAGCCTTTATTTGGAATGGATCTGGAAAAGAAACAATTGTTTCCTGATGTGTCTGGTTATGGCAGTGTTGTTATAATAGCTCCAGAGGTGGTATATAAGTGAGAGGGGCACTGAAACTTGTAATTTGAAATACGTTATGTTAGTATAAATTACGTCAGTGAACATTTCTCACTGATACAGTTTTTAAATAACAGTATATTTTAAAAGTAAGACTCCGGAGGTTATCAGATACATGAGACATTGATATTTTTCTAATTCAATGATGGAAAAACTGGCAGAGATCAAAGATGGCACAGTTTTTAAATCAGGTTACAGACAGATGTAATCTTTTTTTGGGTTACAAAAAAGAAGATCGGTCAACTGATTATGAATTAGAAAAAAAAGGAGATATCTCATGAAAAAATTAAAATTTGATAGTTATGATGGAGTCTGTTTTTTGAATGGACTTGTCTTTTTTGCGCCGGTTGCGTTGCTGGTAAGAACGCAGGCTGGTGTGTCAGAACACGTATTTTTCCTCCTTCAGGCATTATTGTCTGGCGTGATTTTTCTGGGGGAAATTCCAACAGGATTTATAACAGATAAAATTGGATACCGGAAATCACTGATTTTGGCGCAGGTGTTATTGCTTGGTGCGAGAAGTTTATTGCTCGCAGCCTTTGTGAGCCGGTCGCTTGTACTGTTTGTCGTGGAGGCAGTTGTAGAGGGAATTGCAGCGTGCTTTATCTCCGGGACGGGAAGCGCGTATTTGTACGCTCTGTATGGAGAAAACGGATATCTTGCAAAAACGGCACATGCAGGAAATTTCGGAACAGCAGGTTTTATCATCAGTACGGTCGCATATGCCGGGATTTATAAAATAAGCGGTATGGAAGGTTTGTTGATTACAACCGTAGTCATGAATATTATAGCGGTTGTATGCTCGTTCTTCCTGAGAAGTGAAAGCAGTAAAACGGTAATTGCAGACAGGAAGGAAGTACAGATTTTAGCGGTATTTAAAAACAAAAAAGCATTTCTGTTTGTGATTTCGCTGGCGATTTTCAGTATCGCATGGCTTCTGATCAACTTCTTTTATGTGGTAAAACTTGAAAACTGCGGTTTGCCGGTAGAATGGATGTCATTGATCATTTTGAGCTATTCAGCTGTACAGATGCTGGCAGAACCCATTTTAGGAAAATTGTCTGACGGAAAAAACGGAA
>OGIU01000306.1_pt1 | contig 32622 bp, 34 predicted proteins | sample 1571791 | NCBI WGS metagenome assembly OGIU01 (sample SAMEA2582104, study PRJEB24529) | metagenome | biome: Human gut stool | place: China | collected 2011
TTACTACTTCTTGTACAGAACCACCAGTAGTTACGATGTCTTCAACGATAAGTACCCTTGTGCCTGGCTCGATTTTAAAGCCACGACGCAATGTCATAACGCCTTTTTCACGTTCTGTGAAGATGGCGCGAGTGCCAAGAGCCTTACCAACTTCGTGAGCTAGTAAAATGCCACCAGTCATGGGGCCAATAACAAGTTCTACATTTTGATCGCGGAAGCGTTCAGCTAATTCTTTACAAAGTTTTTCAGTATATTTTGGGTGTTGTAATACATTGAATTTTTCAACATACATTGGACTGTGGAGACCAGATGTCAAAAGGAAGTGACCTTCTAAAATAGCTTGAGTGTCGATCAGTAATTGTTTTACTTCTTGTTCTGTCATCATTTGGATACTTTCTCCATTTCTTCAATAATTAAACGAACCGCTTCACGAGGTTTTTCGGCTTGTGTAATAGGGCGACCAATAACGAGGCGAGATGCTCCGTCTTGTAATGCACTAGCTGGTGTAGCAACCCGTTTTTGGTCGTCTGTTGTTGCAAAGGAAGGACGAATACCAGGGGTAACGATGAGAAAGTCATCGCCACATGCTTCGCGAATCATTTTAGCTTCTAATGCGGAACATACAACACCATCCATACCACAGTCTTTAGCGAGTTTTGCAAGGCGAATGACTTGGTCGGAAATTGGTAGCTGACCACCGATAGCAGTCCAAGATTCATCGTCGAAACTGGTTAAAGCAGTGATGGCTAATAATTTTGGTCGCTCAACGCCTAGTTTCTCCCCACTCTCACGGGCTGCATCAACAGCAGCTTTCATCATGACAGGTCCACCTTGACCATGTAGAGTAATTAAACTAGCACCGAGACGTGTTAAAGAAGAAACGCCATGGGCTACGGTATTTGGAATGTCGTGCAATTTTAAATCAAGAAATACCTGTTTGTTTTGCTCCTGTAAAAAACGAATTGTTTTTGCTCCTTCGGCATAGAATAGCTCCATACCGACCTTGTAAAAGCTAACCGAATCACCGAGGGATAATACGATTTCTTTCACTGCATCCATTGTGGATACGTCAAGGGCAACGATTAATCTGTCATCTGCCATGTTGCAACCTCCATACTACATACATATCTAAATAATTTTCACATACTGAGGGCCTATCTGTCAATTAAAATTGGTGTAAATGAGGTGATTATTGGTCACCTTTGAGCAGTAGATTATAGTCTATTTCATGCTATAATAAATAGAGAAAATGAATATAATTCTTATATATAGATTTTGAAAGGAGTCCTATGTTAGATTTTGTTGCATTAGACTTTGAAACAGCTAATAAATTTAAAAACAGTGCGTGCTCCTTGGCGGTTATTACCGTAAAGGATGGACAAATTGCAAAGAAAGCCTATAGTCTCATTAAACCCCCGTTTATGAGTTTTGATGATGAATGCATTGAAATCCATGGCATTCAGCCAAAAGATGTTTTACATGAAAAGACTTTTGATCAGTTGTGGAATGCCATTTATGAAAATCATTTAAAAGGAAATATTATGGTGGCTCATAATGCGAAATTCGATATGAACGTATTGCGTGCTACCTTAGATTATTATAAAATCCCTTGGCCAGAAATTGATTATGCATGCACTGTTAAGCTTTCACGCGCTGTATGGCCTGATTTAGTTAATCATAAGTTGAATACAATGGCTGCATACATTGGAGTTGAGTTTAAGCATCACTATGCGCTCGATGATGCGGAGACTTGTGCAAAGGTTGTATTAGAAGCTGCTAAGTTAAAAGGCGTTAATAGCTTACCAGATTTATTAAAGATTACAGGTGTACCGTTAGAACCATTCATTGATGATAAAAATCGCTCTGCTCAAGATGCATTACATAAAGAGCCAGAACCAGAGCAAATGTCGTTCTTTTAGTAAGGAGAGGTACTATGTTAGGTAAAGAATTATTAGCTTATGTAGATCATACATTATTGCGTCCTACAGCTACATGGGATGATATAAAAGAAGTCTGTGAGGCTGGTTTAAGATATAAAACTGCATCTGTTTGTATTCCTCCAGACTTTGTAGCATCCGCCCATGAAGCATATCCAGAACTTAACATATGTACCGTTATCGGCTTTCCTTTAGGATATGAAACAACAGAGGTAAAGGTAGCCGAAACGAAACAGGCTATTGAAGAGGGCGCTTCTGAAATTGATATGGTTATTAATCTTGGAGATGTAAAGCAAGGTGATTTTGAAGCAGTAACTAGCGAAATTGAGGCGCTTAAGAAAGCTTGTGGCGATAAGATTTTAAAAGTTATTATCGAAACTTGTTATCTTACAGATTCTGAAAAGGTAGCGCTTTGCAAATGTATTACAAATGGTGGTGCAGACTATATTAAAACATCTACTGGATTTGGTAGCGGCGGTGCAAGCCTTGAAGATATTAGACTCTTTAAAAAGCATATTGGTTCTAATGTACAGATTAAGGCCGCAGGTGGTATTCGCTCTATTACGGATATGAAAGCCTATATTGCAGAAGGTTGTAGTCGAATTGGAGCCAGTGCAGCTGTAGAGTTGCTAAAGAATCACTTGAACGAAGAAGTATAATAGAAAACCACCTAGGCTATGCTTAGGTGGTTTCTTAGAATGGCGGTGTAACTATGCGTATGTATGATATTATTCTGAAGAAAAGAGCAAACTTGCCGTTATCAGATAAGGAAATCCGCTTTGTCATAGATGGCTATGTAAAGGGGGAAATCCCTGATTATCAAGTGAGTGCGCTCTTGATGACCATAGTTTTTAATGGTATGAACGCTCGCGAACTAGGAACCTTGACCTTGGCTATGGCTCAATCAGGTAATATGGTAGATTTGTCCAATATTGATGGGATTACCGTAGATAAACATAGTACAGGTGGTGTAGGGGATAAGACAACACTTATTATTGCGCCTCTCGTAGCCGCTTGTGGCGGCAAGGTGGCTAAGATGTCTGGACGTGGACTTGGTCATACAGGTGGCACTATTGATAAGATGGAATCTATTCCAAATTTAAAGGTATCTTTAGAGCAAGATGCTTTTATCGATCAAGTTAATAAAATCGGTCTTGCTGTTATAGGTCAGTCGGAAGGGCTTGCACCTGCTGATAAAAAGCTATATGCTTTGCGCGATGTGACGGGAACTGTTGATAGCATCCCTCTTATTGCATCCTCTGTTATGAGCAAAAAACTGGCTTCTGGTGCGCAAGCAATTTTGTTAGATGTAAAGGTTGGTAGTGGCGCCTTTATGAAAAACATAGAGGATGCTCGTGAATTGGCTAAAGCAATGGTCGATATTGGAAAGGAAAATGGCCGTTCCGTTAAGGCTATTTTGACGGATATGGACCGACCGCTAGGACATGCTATTGGAAATGCTTTGGAGATTCGAGAGGTTATTAATACGTTGAAAGGTCATGGTCCAGAGGATTTAACGCATGAATGTATTATCATGGCAGCTCATATGCTCGTATTGAGCCGTATGTGTGATTATGAAACTGCTCTTAATCGTGTGCAACAAGTACTAGATTCTGGAGCAGCCCTAGAACGATTACGTTTAATGATTGAAGCCCAAGGTGGAGACAGCAGAGTTATCGATGATGACCGTGTATTAACAATAGGTAAGTTTACCTATGATGTAACATCGCCTCAAGATGGTTATATTACCCGTATGAATACAGAACGATGTGGCATTGCATCCGTTATGCTAGGGGCAGGTCGCACGGTTAAAGATGGTCCTATCGATTATAGTGCAGGTATTGTAATGCACAAAAAAACTGGGGACGCCGTTAGCATGGGTGAAAGGATAGCCACACTATATGCTTCTGATGAAAGCTTATTCACTAATGCGGCTCAGACCTATTTGGCGGCTATTACTATTGGTGATACTGCATCTAAAGTAATGGATACTATACTTGATATTGTAGAGTGAGGAGTGCAATATGAAAGAAAAGGATATTCAAAAGCTCATCAATCGTGCTGTTGTGGCTCGCGATAAAACCTATAGTCCTTATTCACATTTTGGCGTGGGCGCAGCCCTTCTTTGCGAGGATGGGAGCATCTATGAGGGGTGTAATATAGAGAATGCTTCTTATGGATTAACTAATTGTGCGGAGCGAACTGCTATATTTAAGGCCGTATCAGAAGGGCAAACAAAATTTAAAGCCCTTGCTGTAGTTGCTGATACGGAAGGACCCTGTGCCCCATGTGGTGCTTGCCGTCAGGTGATTTCTGAATTTGAAATACCTCGTATTATAATGGCGAATTTAAGAGGGGACTATACAGTTGTTGATTTAGAAGGACTATTACCTTTTAGATTTAGGGCCGATAATATGTAAAAAAGAGACCACCTATGTGGTCTCTTTTTAGTATACCTTAAAATGCAGGAACAATAGCACCTTGGTATTTCTCTTGGATGAATTTGATAATTTCAGGGCTATGAAGTGCAGCCATCAATTTTTTGATGCGAGGATCATTTTCATTGCCTTTGAGTACAGTTACGACATTAACGTAAGGGGAATCGTTAGTTTCAATCGCCAATGCATCTTTGCCAGGGTTAAGACCTGCGTTTAATGCAAAGTTAGTGTTGATAGCTGCTAAGGCTACATCGTCAAGGGAACGAGGTACTTGTGCTGCTTCTAATTCTACGAATTGATATTCGTTAGGGTTCGCAGTAATATCTTGTACGGTAGATAAGATGTTTGTAGAGTCTTTTAATGTAATTAGACCTTGCTTTTGTAACAACAATAATGCACGACCACCGTTTGTAGGGTCATTAGGAATAGCGATTTTAGCGCCTTTTGGAAGATCCTTCAAATCTTTGATTTTACGGGAGTATAAACCCATTGGCTCAAGGTGAACACCACCAGCAGATACTAAGTCAAGTTTGTGAGCTTTTGCGAATTCCTCCATGTAAGGTACGTGTTGGAAGAAGTTGGCATCAATTTCTTTGTCCCCTAAAGCCAAGTTAGGTGTGTTGTAATCAGTGAATTCTGTGATTTTTAATTCGATACCATCTTTTGCTAAAATCGGTTTAACTTGTTCCAAAATTTCTGCGTGAGGTACTGCTGTTGCCCCAATTTTTAATACTTGTTTACCATCGCTAGCAGCTTGCTTGTTGTCGTTACCGCAGCCTGCGATTAATAAAGCGCCGCCAAGGATTACAGTAGCTGCTAATGCTAAAAATTTTCTCATTAGACACACTCCTTATACAATAATTACATATAAAATATTAAATCTATAGTACTAAATAATTTCCTATCTATCAAGAAGGAATTATTATAGGTTCTCCATAACTAAAAACTATGGAGAACCTATAATATAAGTATGTTCATTTTTAAAACAATTTGCCCATAATAAGTCCAATCGCCCACATTAGTTGATAAATCATGGCTGTCCCAGCGGTAGTGCCCATAGCCTTATCTAATTGGAACTCATCTGTATTGGTAGATAATGTATGAATTGTTTTGAAAGCTAGTGGTGCCGCAAGGAATGCTAATAAGGCGAACCATGTCATATGGCCTATTATAATCCAAGCAATGATCCAAATAAAATTGAAAATATATGAGATACTCATTAAGCTGAGCGCTCTTTCACGACCAAGCACGATTGGCAATGTGTAACGTCCATGGCTTTCATCATTTCTAATATCTCGGATATTATTCGTCAACATGATGGAACCAACTAACAATGTAGATGGAATTGCAGGAATTAACAGTGCTAAGGATAATTCTCGTGTCCAAGCATAGCCTGTAATGAGTACGATGGCAAAACCCATAGCGATACCAGAGGAAATTTCTCCAAATGGTGTTCGAGAAATTGGTTTTGGACCGCCAGAGTAAAGGAAACTAATTAGAATACATAAGAAGCCTATAGGGATGTAATACCAAGTTATAGTAGCAGATAAATAAAGACCAATGATAATGGGTACAAACATGAGTACTTTAATCATCGTTATAATGAGTTCTGGTGTTATAGCGCCACGCGTGATAGAACCAGCATTACCTATCTTTTGACCAGCATCGAGTCCAGATTTAAAGTCTTTATATTCATTCCATAAATTAGCTATAATTTGGGCTGTTACAACAGCTAAAAATATAAGTATCGTATGAAATATAGCTAGCCCTGTGCCCTGAACGGCACCAAATGCATAATAACTAAAGGCGGCACCTAAAATAGTAGGCCCTAATGCGGCAGCTAATGTGCGAGGTCTAGTAAGGGGAATTAATTCTTGTATCATATCAAAAGCACACAGAGTGTGCACTCCTTTCCATTTCTCATACATATATCATCTTTACATGTCTATTTATGTATTGTATAGCAGAAAGATAAGCTTGTAAATTATACTATACAGTTATATATGTCGATATAGTATAATAATTTATATATGCAGTATAGATTATCTTTTAAACTCTTAATATATACTGCACAGATTATCTAACAATCTATACATAGTGTATTGTTAAAAAGGTGAGGTGTCTTATGAGAACTCTCAATAAAAAGATGATGACATTGGCTTGTGCTACCTGTTTAACTGTGGGGATGGAAGCAGTGGCATGTGCTGATACGGTTGATTTAGGTTATGGTATGTACGGCAGTACCTCCCCAACTGTGAAAGCTGTAGAAGTTATGCACATTTCTACTGATGCAAGATTGCGTAATCAAGAACAAGATAAATTTCTCAAAGTAGCAAATAAATCTGCTATTGATACTATTAATAATGTTGTGAAAGCACAGACTGGTGTAGCTGTTGAACCAGTGAAGGGGGATTTTTTTGATGGTTACTCCTTCTATCAATTGCAAGGTACTGATAAACAAGGTCATCATACAGGTAGTTTAATTGTTATTAACTATTCTAAAAATGCTATTGATCAAGTTATAGGTATGAATAAAACTATTTTAGAGAAGGGATCAGATGCGGAAAAGGCTGCATTAAAGCTCTCCATCTCTAAACATGTGGAATCTTACTCTAAAGAAACGGCTCAACAACAATTACAAGGCTTAAAAAGCAACACGGTTGAAGGTGCTAAGTTATCAAAAGATTTGAAGACGATAAATGATAAAATACCTGCTCAAATTATGGGCGCTGTTGATAAAATGCTTGCTACAGATAAGAAAACATCTACAAAGGATAAACAAGAGTTCATTTCCTATGTAGAGTTTATGACGAAACAATTGCGTGTCGATGCAACTCATGTAGCGTATAAACCTGTTCAAACGCGCTATGGTACGGCTGTGACTGGTGATTTGCGAGGCGGTCTTAGCTATGATGGCTTTAGAAACACTTACTCCTTAATTGGATATGCTGTTCCTACAGATAAGGGTGTATCTTTACAGCTTTTAATGTCTGACGACTCTAGTCATGATTATTGGACTAATGAATTGAATCATATGTATCAAACGCAATCTCTCAAGGGAGGTAAATAATATGAAATCTTTGAAAGTATTGGCTTGCACTGCATGCTTATTAGGAACTGTATCAAGTATTAGTTTTGCCAAGGATGTACAAACTATTGGGGGCTCTATGGTAGTACCTAATAATGTAAATATTGTTTCTGCGTCTAAAACAAATACTCGTGATTTTGTAGAGAAACAAATGCAACAGAATCCCTCAAAATCTACGATGACCAATATGATGGCTAAAGAATTTTTCCAAAATTTTGGTACTAATTTTGATGTATACCAATTACAAGGGGCAGATAAAACTGGTCAAAAAGATGCATTCGTAGTAGCTGTAGATGTTAAACAAATAGCGCAACAAGTGGCTAAAGAAAAGGCTAATGACCCTATGTTTATAGCTGCTATGACCGCTCTTGATAAAGGTCAAATTGATCCTGTAACAGAGCAACTTTTATTAGGAACAATAAATAAACAGATTCCTACTAGCACAACAGTAGTTCCTTTGAATGGACCTATTAATGTGTCTAGTCGTGATCCCCAAAAAGCAACGATTATGCCTAAGACACTTAGAACTCTAACCGTAGAAAATGCAGAACAAGTACATCCGGTGGCTGGCACAAAATATCAAACGTATGCTGCAAGCTCTCGCTTGTTATATGCAGATGGAAATGTACAAACTCCACTCTATGCAAATGCTGCATTTGTGTTGAAGCCAGGAAAACCGGTGTTGTATGTAGGTATAACAACTGATGTACAACGTGATTATTTCAAACCAATATTTGATAATGCATTTAAATCAATTAAATAATAGGTTATATACGTATTTTTATGTAATATGTGATATATTGAGGTAAGTCATATATATCGAGGCAATAAAATGAGTTTTGCGCCTTAAACATAGTCATATTAATTTATATTTATTTATAAAAGGAGAATTATCATGAAAACAATTTTCACAGAAAAAGCACCAGCAGCAGTAGGTCCTTACTCTCAAGCTAAAGTAGTAGGCGGTTTGTTATTTGCTTCTGGTCAAATTCCACTCAATCCTGCAACTGGTTCTATTGTTGATGGTGGCATCGTAGAGCAAACTGAACAAGTATGTAAAAACATTGATGCTGTATTGGCTGAAGCAGGTTCAGACTTCTCCGAAGTTATTAAAACAACTTGTTTCTTGGCTGATATCGCTGACTTCAAAGCATTCAACGAAGTGTATGCTAAATATTTCACTTCTAAACCAGCTCGTTCTTGCGTAGCCGTAAAAGACCTTCCATTAGGTGCTTTGGTGGAAGTGGAAATTATTGCGGAAGTATAAAATGAATTATATTTCTTTGTTACAGTCAGAGATGCGTCCTGCCTTCGGTTGTACTGAGCCAATTGCATTGGCTTATGCGGCTGCGAAGGCAGTCTCTGTTTTAGATGAATTTCCTAACCGTATTCACGCAAGATGCAGCGCGAATATTATTAAAAATGTAAAATCTGTAGTCATTCCAAATTCTGGGGGACGAAAAGGACTAACGGCGGCTGCTACACTTGGTGCTATTGTAGGTCATCCAGAGCGTGAACTAGAGGTATTAGAATCTGCTACAGACGAAGATCGCAAATGGCTTGGCACATTGCTTGATGCCAACTTCTGTACCGTTTCACTCGCTGAAGGTGTAGATAATCTATATATAGAAATCACTGCAGAAACAGATGAACATACAGCGGTTGTTCGCATTGAAAATGACCATACGAATGTAACATATGTATCAGTAGATGGCGAGATTGTCTCTGAAACAGTCAATGAAATCAAGAAAGCGGCTAAAACAGAATATGCCATGACTTTCGATAGCATTTATAAATTTGCCTTAACCGGTGATATTTCTGGTATCCTTCCCCAAATAAAACAACAAGTTGAGTATAATACTGCTATATCTAAGGAAGGTCTGTCCAATGATTACGGTGCTAACATTGGTCAATTATTATTATTGGACGATGAAAATCCATCTCTTGAAACAAAATGCAAGGCTCGTGCCGCGGCCGGCTCTGATGCGCGTATGAGTGGATGTCCATTGCCTGTAGTTATTTGCTCTGGCTCTGGTAACCAAGGCTTAACGGTATCTGTACCAATCATTACGACTGCCGAGGAACTTGGTAAAAGCGATGATGAATTGTATCAAGCGCTCGTCTTTGCTAACTTGTTAACGCTTTACGTTAAATCTGGTATTGGTAAATTGTCTGCATACTGTGGCGTTGTATCTGCCGGTGTTGTAAGTGTAGCAGGCATAGCTTTCTTGAAAGGTGATAGCAAAGATATAATCGAGAACACTCTTGTAAATGGGCTTGCAAGTTTATCGGGTATCGTATGCGATGGTGCAAAACCATCCTGTGCAGGTAAAATTGCGATTTCTCTTGATGGTGCTTTTATGGGATATAAGCAAGCTCGCCTTAATAAAAACTACCAAAAAGGCGATGGCCTTGTAGCATACTCCGTTGATGAAACCATCCGCAGTATTGGTGCTGTGGCACAAGGTATGAAAGAAACGGACGTAGTTATATTGAATGAAATGCTAAAACACTAAACTGTATGTGATGTGTTTAGTTGAATATAAAAAGAACCTTTCATTGGTTTCTGTACTTTCAAAAATTGTGTCCAATTTTTGGGGTGCAATTCACGCGAAGGGTTCTTTTTTGTTTATTGTAATTTTTTAGGATCTTTAAGTATCAATGAAGCCCCAAGACCCACTACTAGGAATGGTACAAGTGTCATCATAGCAGCAGGTAAAGTATAGGTATCCGCAAGGTTACCTACTACAGGAGCGATGATACCGCCAATAGTTTGGCTTACGCCGAGGGTGATACCTGACGCAAAGCCGATGCTTTTAGCTAGATATGTTTGACCTAGTACAATGACTGGGCTATAACTGATGGCTTTCGCAGCGCCAATCATGAGTAGTAGCAGATAGGCTACAGGCATCATGATGACAGGGGAGAAGGTTGGCACTTCTGTTAATAGGAACATGGCCGGCAACCAAATTAATAGGGATAGTCTAATGATTTTGATAGGACCATATTTGTCGCCTAATAGACCGCCGATATATGTCATGAAGATACCGATGCTAAAGAATACGGTTAATGCAAAACTGCCTTGTTCTGGACTGGTGCCGAGTTCACGAGTCCAGAAGATAGGAATAAATGCATTGATAACGCGGAAGTTTACCGATTGGCTTAGGATGATAACGAACAAGATACCAAAGTATTTCCAGTAATTTTTGAGTGGTTTGTCTACAAGTGTAGGGTTTTCTGTAGCTACCGCTTGGTCGATAGTGCGTGCATGAGCTACTATGCGAGGCATGAGGCTGAATAAAATCGTTGATATGATAAGACCTACCACGGTGAAAGCCGCCAATCCATGCGGACCTACTGTATAGGCAATAGAGCCAGCAAAGAGTGGGCCGATGGCAAAACCAGAGCTACCGCCGATAGCAAAGGTGCCCATGGCTTTTCCTTTTTTGCCGCCACCGAGGCGGTTCATGATCTTTGCCCCTTCAGGGTGGAAGATAGAAGACCCCACACCGGCTAAGGTGGCACAAACAAGTAAGCTTTCATAGGAAGTGACAAAACCCATAACACCTGTGCTACAAGCAGAGAGTAAAACACCTAAGGCGATGAGTCGAGGCTGATTGATTTTGTCAGAAAGATATCCTAATAATGGTTGTAATAATGAAGATAATGCTGTATTGGATAAGATAAGAAAGCCCGCTTGTTCTAAGCTGAGTCCATAGGTATAGATGAACAGTGGCAAGAGGGCAGGCAATACACTTTGGCAAGAGTCATTAATCATATGACTCACTGTAATGAGATAAGGGTAATATTTTTTCATAGTAGTGGTCCCTTCGCAAAAAAGCGCTAACCACGGTTAGCGCTTTATATATTTTATATGGCAGAGGAGGAGGGATTTGAACCCCCGCGCCGGTTGCCCGACCTACCGCATTTCGAGTGCGGACCCTTCAGCCTCTTGGGTACTCCTCCGTGTTTTACGGCGCTCCTTAAAAAAGTCTTTCATGATTTGGCTACATTCATCACCAAGGACACCAGATGCTAGTTCAGGCTCATGATTTAAACCAGGGTGAGAGAGTACATTGAAAAGAGATTCTACAGCGCCTCCTTTGTAATCACTTGCACCATATACAACACGGTCAATACGACTGTTGATAATGGCTCCAGCGCACATCGGACACGGCTCTATCGTAACATACAGGGTACAACCAGTCAACCGCCAGCGCTTGAGCACACCGCATGCTTCGCGGATGACGAGCACCTCTGCATGAGCCGTTGCATCGTGATCTAATTCGCGGCGATTATGGTGGCGTGAAATGATTGTATTGTTTTGAACTAAAATGGCGCCGATAGGAATTTCTCCTAAGTCATAGGCCTTGTGAGCTTCCTCTAGGGCAAACGCCATGAAATACTCGTCCCGAGTACGCTCATCCATATTTTTAATCTCTATAGGTGTAATGTCTTTTGTCATTCTCATACCTCTTAATGTATAATATCTTACATAAAGTCTATCATAGTGTACGCAGTTATGCGAATAGATTGTGTGAGGGTATTATGGATATTATTTGGTATATATTTGATATGATTGGCACTATTGCTTTTGCTATCTCCGGAGCACTTGTTGGGGTGGCGCGGAGAATGGATATATTTGGTATGGCTGTATTGGCACTGGCCACGGCAATCGGTGGTGGTATTGTACGGGATGTTCTCTTGGGGTATTTTCCACCGAACTCATTACGCAATATAGTATATGTAACAGTGGTTATTTCCGTAACAATTATCGTATTTATTATGTATAACAGCCGTTATCGCAAGCATGCTATGGGCCCTCGTAGTCGAGCAAGCTATTTATTGGCCGATGCAGTTGGGTTGGCATCTTTTACAGTAACTGGGGCATCTGCAGGATTTAAACTATATCCAGAGTTGCCAATTTTCATTGTTTTATTAGGAACTATTACTGCTGTTGGTGGCGGCATTATCCGAGATATGCTGGCTCAACGGATTCCGTCTGTTTTGAAAGAAGACGTGTACGCTCTGCCTAGTGTTATTGGGGGCATCGTTTATTACTTAATGGTTATTTCTAACTGGGTTGGAGAGGCTGTATATGGTGCTTTTACCGTTGTACTAGTTATCCGTTTACTAGCTATTAAATATAAGTGGAGCCTGCCTAAAGTGCGGTAAAGACAACGCATTTGAGAAATAACGGTCGAATGATATAATTATACTATTAAATATTTCATAAAAAAGTCAGAAAAAAAGAGTATTATATAAGAGTTAATTTTCGAGTCGAGAGTACTCGTGTACACAGAAGGAGATTTGCTTTATGACAAATAAATGGTTGAAAGTAGCATTAATGGTTACAGCCATTGCTACAGGTACATCCATCAATATTGATGCAGAAACCGTATTATATGTACCTCAAGATGATCGCCCTGTAAGCTTGCAATATACAGTTGACACAGCTCGTGAGGCGGGTATGACTGTGTTGACACCACCTCAACACTTGATTTCTGGTAAGACATACCAAGGTCAAGCTGATCAAATTATGGCTTGGGTAGAGCAAAATGCAGGTCGTGCTGATGTTATGGTATTAAGTACAGATACTCTTATTTATGGAGGTCTTGTAGATTCTCGTAAACATAATATTCCGCTTAGCACATTGCAAAATCGCTTGAAACGTATTGAAGGTTTAAAAGCGCGTAATAAAAATGTACGCATCTATGGTTTTGGTACGGTAATGCGTTCTCCGCGTGCGAGTGGTGGCGGTACTGAACCGGCTTATTATGCGGAATATGGTCCAACTATCTTCCAAATCGCTGCATTACAAGATAAATTGGATTCTGGCTCCTTAACACAAGAAGAAACTCAAAAAATGATGAGCCTACAAGCCTCTGTTCCTGTGGAATACTTACAAGACTGGTTTGACCGCCGTCAAAAAAATATGAAAATCAACAAAGAGTTGATTGATGAAACTCGCAGTGGTGTATTCGACTACTTTGCATTAGGTCATGATGATACATCTCAATTATCTCAATCCGCACTAGAAAATCGTTACCTCAACAAATATTCCAAGGATATTTCTGTTGAAAAATATGGTAGCTTCCCTGGTGCTGACCAACTCGGTCTCTTGTTGATGGCGCGTTCCCGTACCGATATGAGCACAGAAAAACCAACATTCTCCGTAATCTATCCACTCGGTGGTGGCGGTAAAACATTGCCAGGTTACGAAGACCAAACTATCGATAAAACGATTGCACAACACGTTGAGGCTGTAGGTGGCACGATGGTGACACAAGGCAAACCAACTGTATTATTGGCTGTTAATACACCTCTTACTACGAGCACAGGTGAATCTGAAAACTTCGAAAACTTCCCAATGATTTCCAACTCTACAAATGCTTTCGTAGATCGTATTCAACAAGCTGTTGATTCTGGTGTGAATGTAAGCGTTGCAGATATTGCTTTCAATAATGGTGCAGACAATACGTTAGTATCCGCTATGTATAAACGAGATCTGTTGTACAAAATCGGTGCGTATAATGGTTGGAATACAGCAAGTAATACAGTAGGTTACGCTATTGCTCAAGGATTATTGCTTAAATCTATGAGCCCAGAAGGTCATCGTGATATGTTGACGCAACAATATTTGGATAATTGGGCATATCAAGCAAATATCCGTAAAGATATTTATCGTATGCAAGATTCTATCAGAACAGACAATGTTCGTTACTCTGGTGAATTAAATGAACGTCTTGAAAGTTACTTAGGTGAACGCATTCAAGATTTCGCTGAAAAATACCTTAAAATCAATCCTCGTACAGTAAAAGCTACATTCCCATGGGGGCGTCTATTTGAAACGGATATCACTGTTTATGATAAACCAGTGGTACCTCTTGAAAAAGAATTGCGCTTGAAACGAGAAGCTGAAGCAAAAGCTAAGGCTGAAGCAGAAGCTAAGGCTAAGGCAGAAGCGGCAGCTAAAGCAAATGGTCAGGCTGTAGCAGCACAACCTGCTCAACCTGAAAAAGCTGCAGAGCCTCAAAAAGCTGCACCTGAATTTCCTGTAGTTAAACAACCAGCTACAGAGTCTCAAGGCCCACGTGTCGTACCGACACCTGCCGCTGCACCTGGTCAATAATGAATAGGGAATGGCTATGAAAAAAGCATTTTTACCGGAAATTACTTATATGCGAGGCCTCTGTATGCTCGGTGTTATCGGCATTCACGTAGGATCTTACGCATTGCAAAATCCTTTTGTAAATTTAGAACTCATCAGCGTGTTAGAAATTCTCTCTCGCTTTGGAGTGCCTGCGTTTTTTTTCCTCTCTGCATTTGGTTTGTTTTATCATACCTCGGTAGAGGGACCATTCTCATATAAGGAATTTATGCACCGCCGCATTCAGGTGGTGCTATTTCCATATATTACGTGGTCCATCTTTTACTTGCTCTATACGGGATTGACGGCGCACAACCTCGGCAATTTACGTCCGGGTCCATTGGCGATAAATCTACTCTTTGGTACCTCTATGTATCATTTGTATTTTATGGTTATTTTGCTATGGTTCTACGTGATGATGCCGTTATGGCGGGCAATGGTGAAAGTCATCCTCAAGCGACCTGTGTTCTGGATGGTGTTATTATTTGTTGTCCAAGTCGCTATTGATTATGTATCATCGTATATGCTTGGCCGTTGGGTAACGGAAAATCTAAGTAATCAGCCGATTCTTAAATATCTTTTCGATATGCGACTCAACTATTGGGTAATTCATTATGTGTGGATTTTCCTTTTAGGTGCTGTATGTGCTGAACGATATGAAACGGTCTGTGAATACATGTGGCGCTATCGTTATCTTTTAGGTGCTAGTGCGGTAGGATCTGTATTATTGATGCTTGGATCATATTACTATGTCATGGACGTATGGCATTACACGGTGCTAGAAGCAATTTATACGGTACATCAAATGAGTCCGATGGGTGTTCTTTATACTGGTTTGGGAACGATGTTTAGTTTATTCCTATTCCAAACACTACCTATGAATGTGACTATGGAATCCATTTGGTCTGAGATAGGGGATAAGTCCTATGGCATTTATTTAACACATCCGTTCTGGCTGTTAATCATATCTGCTGTGATGGCTAAATACAATCTCTTGTACACGGTGGTCAACGTTCTCGTTATGTATGCTATGGCATTGGCATTATCCTATTTGACTACGGTAGGTTTCAATTACTTACCTAAGTCTATTCGTAAATTTGTACTGGGGCACTAGTATAATCAGAAAGCTTTTGTTGTATAGAGAGTCCTAATTGGTATTAGTACTTTCGTATCGGCCATAGTACTAACTAGCTCTGTGGTGCTGATTTAGTATTAAAATAATATATGCAATACATCCGCTAGGATATAGTTTTTAACTATGGTATCCTAGCGGATTTTTGTATATCTAATTAATATCTTTCACAAAGTAAAGTGTGAAAATTTGAAAGTAATTGTGTTATAATAAGTCCATGATGATTACCACTTGATAGAGTAACGAAAAGAAAAAGAGGTGCTCCTATGCAAGAATTAACATATTTTAACGGTGAATTCGTTGAACCAGGTGCCAAAGTTATCAGTATTGATGACCGTGGCTATTTGTTTGGTGACTCTGTATATGAAGTTGTTCGCGTCGTAAAAGGCCGTTGCTTCGCTTTGTCTTACCACCAAGATCGTTTGTATCGCTCTATGCGTGAAATGGATATCCCTGTAAAAATGACCCCTGATGATTTGACAGAATTGCACGAAATTTTGATCGAGCAAAGTGAAATTAAAGAGGGCTATATTTATTTACAAATCTCTCGTGGTGTAGCACCACGTCACCATGCTTATGATCGCTCCAAATTAGAACCACAAATGCTTATGTCTATCCGTACCTTGGATTTAGATGAAGTCAATAAATTGGGTGAAGGTGTAAAAGCGATAGCTTTACCTGATGAACGTTGGAATCATGTAGATATTAAGACTACAAATTTGATCCCGAATATCTTGGCACAAACAAAAGCAGAAAAGAAATTTGCTTATACAGCAATCTTGTTCCGTGATGGCATTTGTACAGAAGGCGCCACATCTAATGTGTTTGCTGTTAAGGATGGTATCTTGTACACGCATCCAGCGGATAATCATATCTTAAAAGGTATTACGCGCCAAATGATCTTAACGCGTGTAGCACCATCTTTAGGTATTACCATTATTGAGAAAGAATTCGATCGTAATTTTGTAGATGATGCGGATGAATTATTCTTTACCGATACAATTGGTGGTGTCATCCCAATTACTAAGCTAGACAGAAATTTAGTATCTGGTGGTAAACCAGGTGCCATTACACTTCGTCTACGCGAAGCACTAGAAAAATTGATGGAAGAAGGGCTACCTTGATAGATAAGTTGCTTTCATCAAATGATACACATTTACCTTAAGAAAGGAAATTATTTTGATACAATTAGAACACATTAGTAAAGTCTATGAAGGTGCTAATCGTGTGGAAGCGTTGAAAGATATTAGCCTAAATGTGAAAGAAGGCGAAATCTTTGGCATTATTGGCCAATCCGGTGCCGGTAAATCCACCTTGATTCGTTGCATCAATATGCTCGAAGCACCTACATCTGGCTCTGTTATCGTAAATGGTACAGACTTAACCACACTTAGCAAATCCGCTTTGCGTAAAGCACGCAAAAATATTGGTATGATTTTCCAACATTTTAACCTCTTGTCCTCTCGCACAGTGTATGACAATGTAGCATTTCCGTTGGAATTACAAGGAATGAGCAAGGCTGAAATCAAGGAGCGCATCGAGCCGATCCTTGATATCGTAGGTCTTACAGAGCGTATGAATAACTATCCATCTCAATTATCTGGTGGTCAAAAGCAACGTGTTGGTATAGCTCGTGCGTTGGCGTCTAATCCAAAGGTTCTCCTTTGTGACGAAGCTACATCTGCCCTTGATCCTCAGACAACAGATTCTATTTTGAAATTGTTGAAAGATATCAACGAAAAGATGGGGCTCACTATTGTGCTCATTACACATGAGATGCACGTTATCCGTGAAATCTGTGATCGCGTGGCAGTTATTGAAGGCGGTGTAATACTCGAAGAAGGTAGCACGGTTGAAGTATTCACACATCCTCGCGAAAATACGACAAAAGAGTTTATTAGCTCTGTAGTGAGTGATAACTTACCTCCAGAAGCATTGGAACATCTAGAGTTGCATGATCAATGGATTGCAGGAACCGCGCCATTAGTTCGCCTCAAATTTACAGGACAAGCAACAGATGAGCCTGTAGTAGCAGGTCTCGTAAGACGCTTTAATTTAGATGTAAGCATCCTTTTTGGCGGCATTGATTACATCCAAAATACGAGCGTTGGTCGCCTCATCGTTATCTTGAATGGTGACCCAGAAAATGCACAAGAAGGTTTGGACTACATCAAAACGTTACCAATTGAAAGCGAGGTGATCGGTTATGTCAGAGCAAATCATTAATCTACTCATAACTGGTACCCTTGATACATTGCAAATGACGATAATTTCTACGGTAATGGCAATGTTATTAGGTATTCCTCTTGGTGTTGTTTTGGTTGTTACTTCTAAAGGTCATATCTTGGAAAACGTAGCACTAAATAAAGTGTTAGGTGCAATTGTGAATGCCACTCGTTCCGTACCTTTCATCATCTTGATGGTTGCCATCATTCCATTTACTCGCATGGTGGTAGGTACATCCATCGGTACAACTGCAGCATGTGTACCATTGACAATTGCGGCGATTCCATTCTTGGCGCGCCTTGTAGAAACGTCTATTAAGGATATTAATTTTGGTGTTATCGAGGCAGCTCAATCCATGGGGGCAAGCCCATTACAAATCATTTGGAAAGTATTATTACCAGAAGCATTGCCAACAATTATTGACAATGTGACGGTGCTTATCGTTAACCTCATCGGTTACTCTGCGATGGCAGGTGCTATTGGCGGTGGTGGCCTCGGGGATATTGCAATCCGATATGGTTACCAACGTTTTCAAGCTGATATTATGATCGCTACAATCATCATCTTGATTGTATTGGTACAAGTTGTACAAATGATTGGTGATGCTTGGTCTAAAGCGATGAATAAGAAGTAGGAGGATCCTATGAGCATCAATGAAAAATTGAGAAGTCAACAAAATGACGAATTGTTCACCGCCATTTTAACACTTGAAAATACAGAGGAATGCTATGCATTTTTTGAAGATATCTGTACGATTAACGAATTAAAAGCATTATCTCAACGCTTACAAGTAGCAAAAATGCTTCGTGCAGGGGATAGCTATGAGAAAATCGTAGAAGAAACAGGTGCGAGTACTGCTACGATTAGTCGTGTAAAGCGCTGTTTAGTATATGGCGCGGATGGTTATACATTGGCTCTCGATCGTCTAGGCGCAAAATAAAATAAACTAGCATGACAACGGTGGCCTTTGGCGACCGTTGATGTGCTATCTGTAGGAGGTTTATTATGGAGTGGCTCATTTCGGTAACAGAGTTACCATTTGATATCCTTATCCTCATTTTACTTGCCGTAGCTGGCGCGTTTGCTGGCTTTGTAGACTCCATTGTGGGCGGCGGTGGACTCATTTCTGTACCTGCTATGTTACTAACAAATCTTCCGCCTAGTATGGCTCTGGGCAGTAATAAATTATCTAGTATATTTGGTGCTGGTAGTGCATCTATTACGTTTTTGAGAAATCACATGGTTGATTTTTCCCTAGTGCGCAAATTATTGCCTTTTACCTTTGTGGGTTCTATGCTTGGTACATTGGCGGTTGTTTCTTTACCTCCACTGTATGTAAAGCCTATTATCATCATATTACTTGTTTGTGTAACACTTTTTGTGGTGTTCAAAAAAGACTGGGGTGAAATCAATCGTACATCTCAGGTAGCAGGGAAAACGCTATATATTTGCATGGCTTTTGCTCTTGGCATCGGTATATATGATGGCTTTATAGGCCCTGGTACAGGTACATTTTTGATTATGGGCTTTATCTTTACTGGTTTTGATTTCCTGCATGCTTCTGCTAATGCAAAAGTATTGAATTTTACTAGTAATTTGGCGTCTTTATTGGTATTTTTATATTTAGGGCACGTCAATATTATGTATGGTCTGGCTGCAGGAGTGGGTCAAATTATTGGCGCTTATGTAGGATCGCACCTCGCCATTGCAAAAGGCTCATCTTTGGTGCGAGTTGTATTCTTGTCGGTAACGACAGTTATGTTGTTGAAATTAGTCTATGACTATGTTTCAACTTTATAGGAGGGCAAGGTATGCCTCATAAAAGTGATGTACAAGTGGCATTGATCAGTGGTGGTACATCGGGTATTGGATTTGCTACGGCAAAGCTTTTACTCAAAGAAGGTTGGTGTGTAGTCATCAATGGTCGAAATGAAAAAGTTGGTCAAAAGGCTAAAACTAAGCTACGTCGTTATTCATCTAAGGTACAATATATTCAAGGTGATGTATCTAAAATTGAGGATTGTCAGCGAATTGTAAAAGAAACAGTAGATTTGTTTGGTGGGGTGTCTGCTCTTGTAACAGCTGCAGGCTACTATGAAGAAGAGTTGCTAGCTGATGTTACAGAGGCAGCTTTTGATGAAATGTTTGGGACTAATGTAAAAGGTACTGTATTCTTATGTCAAGCGGCGCTTCCCTATTTACGATCATCAAAGGGCAGTATTGTAACAATTGCTAGTGATGCAGGTTTACAAGGTAATGTAGCGTGTTCTGTATATGGTGCATCAAAGGGGGCTGTAGTGAGCTTTACAAAATCTCTATCCCTTGAAATGGCACCTCACAGTGTTCGTGTAAACTGTGTGTGTCCTGGTGATGTAGATACATCATTAGTGGACAAACAGATTGCTAATGCCAATCAAGATGCGGCAGCTGCAAAGGCTGAAATGGGCCAACATTACCCACTAGGTCGCATTGCTAAGCCCCATGAAATTGGCGAAGTAATTGTATTTTTGTTGAGTAATAAGGCTTCTTTTGTGACAGGTGCAGCATGGACAATCGATGGTGGACTCACAAGTTGGTAATATAGAAAATATTAGAAGCTGTTATATATAGATAATTAGAAAAATTCATTTCACTTCTATCAATAGAATGGTATAATAATACTAATAATAAGACCTATAGTTGGTTCACAACAAAGGAGAATACTTATGGCAGAATATAATGGCGTAACACTTGAGCCACTTATGGATGGATCTCAAGATCGTGACTATCAAGTTGAACAATTTATTTTCTGGGGGGCGGGGCGTGCGGCAGCATTGGCATTATCCTCTAAATTCAGCAGTGTCGCTTTGTGCGCCAATGCTACGTACATGGTAACTCGCATTGCTCATCTTTATGACGTAGAATTGCAAGCTGGTGCTGTAGTTGGTTTAGTAGGTGGTCTTAGCACAGCTGTAGGTACAGCTGTAGGTACAGCTGCAGTATCCCTTCTAATTCCAATTAAAGCTGTTCGCGTTCCTGTAGCTATCGGTTTAACTTATGCTATTGGTAAAATTGCAAATATTTGGATTCAAGATGGTATGCCTTCTGATATCGAACGTTACAAACCGATGGTTGCTGAATTCCTTGAAAATGGTAAAGCTATTGCTTCTGAAATCGTTCGTGATGCAAGTGCTAGTATTCCTTTCACTCAAGGTCAACGTGACGTATGGGCTGGGATTGCTAACGAAACAGGTCTTGCTAAAGAATCTTTAAAGCAAGTTTACGAAGAAAAAGTAACACCCGCCATCAATAAATGGAATAATGAAACAAAATACCAAATTCATGATAACGCAGCAGAAGTTGTAGCAAAGGTTTCTGATGCAGCGAAAGAAAAACTTGATTCTGCTAAAGAAGGTATTGAAGTAGCTAAAGAATTCGCAAAAGGTGGTGTAGAAGTGGCAAAAGCTTCTGCACAGGTAGCAGTAGAAACTGCAAAAACTAAAGCTTCTGATGCTGTAGAGACAGCAAAAGATGTTGCTGCAAACACTGTTAACACAGCGAAAGATAAAATTGGCGGTTTGCGTAAATAAACGCTGAAGGATTATTATTACTATGAATCCATTTAAGATTATTAAATATGGTAAGTATTTTAGCGAATCAAGATTTTTAGGATTTCTTGGTCGATATGGTAAGAAACTTGCCTTTGTACAACAAGCAGTAACCTTGTTCCTTTGTTTTCGTGACAAGGACACTCCCAAATATGTAAAAGCGGTCATTGCAGGTGCCTTAGGATATTTGGTATTACCTATTGATATTGTACCGGATACGATTGCCGTATTAGGTTGGGTAGATGATGTGGCAGTACTCGGATTAGCCTTTAAGATTGCGAATCGTTATATCAAAACGAGTCATCAAGAAGAGGCAAAAAAATTCTTTCCATTTGGTAGCAGTCGCTAACTTTTACCATTTTAGGCAGTTTGATCCACAGTGATTGAACTGCCTTTATTTATTTGACACACTAAAGTAATAGATATAGAATAAAAATTGTATACTATTTAAAAAGGACAGAATTTATGCATATTGCTTCAGTAAAAGTACGATTTTATGAAACTGATATGATGGGGATTGCTCACCATAGTAATCATTTTAGATGGTTTGAAATGGCGCGCATTGAATTCCTTCGTAAGATCGGTGTCACTTTGTGGGATATGATGAATGAGGATATTGTATTTCCCATCATGAATGTATCTTGCAATTATAAAGAACCTGCGAATTTCGATGATGAACTTCACATCGAAACGTATTTGGTTAAGATGACGAGGGCTCAAATGGTGTTTCGCTATCGCATGCGCCGTGCTAGTGATGGTGCAATACTTGCCACGGGGGAAACTAAGAATGCCTTTATGTCAAAATTAACAGGAAAAATTGTGCGATTAGACGATACTTTTTACCTGCCTATGTTAGCAGCTGTTGAGGAGATGCCGCATGAGTAATGTACAACAATTGCCTATCGGTGTATTTGACTCTGGCGTAGGCGGACTATCTGTGTTAAAGGTATTACAAGAACAATTTCCTAACGAAGATTTTATCTATATCGGTGATAATGCGAATAATCCTGTAGGTAATCGCAGTGATGATGAAATCACTTATTTAGCGTGCCGTATTGCGGAGACGCTAGAAAAGCAGCCTGTTAAGTTGATGGTGATTGCTTGTAACACCTTCACTGTTGTGGCTCTTGATGCGGTACGTGAATTTGTATCTGTGCCAGTTATTGGTGTATCACAAGGTGTAAAAACAGCTATTAATAAAAGTAAAAGCAAGACTATCGGTATTATGGCGACCGTGGCCACTGTAAATAGTCATATTCATAAGCATGTGGCTTTAGAAGTTGATCACGAGGTTTTTGTTTGGGAACAACCTTGTCCAGAGTTGGCGGGGCTTATTGAACAAGGTCATTTAGATGATTACTTTGTTCGTGAAGTATGCAAGGATTATTTAGAACCTTTATTATCTCGAGAAATTGAGGTTGTCGTTTTGGGCTGTACTCATTTTCCATTTGTACAACCTTTACTAGAGGAACTAACATCGTGTCGCATTCAGTTCATTGATCCTGCTTTTGAAACAAGTGAATTGGTTCGTCACAGACTAGAGAGTAAAAATCTTTTCAATCCTCAAGATACTGTAGGCACCGTGACATTGTATTTTACAAAGGATGTCGAACTTGGTGATACGTTGAGTGCATCCTTCCTTGATACAAGCCGTCGTACCATTGAACATATTACATTATAAAGGAGATACCCTATGTGGTTTTATAACATCCTCAGTGCAGTAATAGCTATTATTGTGGCTGTTGCAGCTCTGTACTTATTATTCCGTTTGTTTGTGTTGAAACAAGGTAATGAAAATATTGTCTTATTAGCGAAACGGGCAACGAACTTCCAAGTATCTGATCGTAATTTTGAGTCCATTACCTTGTTTTGCGATATACCATTTGTCAATAAAGGTCGTCAATTGGGTACTATTATGGACTTATTCCCACGTCCATTATTACCAGAAGAACATTTTGATGCAGTTAAAGTAAATGCTTGGGCTATGGATATTAATCGTCCACGTCAAGATGGATATTTTGAAGCTATAATTATCAAACCACGTAAAGGTGGCACAATTCGTGTATATGTTACGTTAACAGGTAAAACTGGCAATATTCGTGAAGATATTAAGGGCTTCCCTTATATGGATATCGACATTTACTATCAAATCGTAGGTCGGACAGACTTTCATATCGATAAACAGCGTATTCGTTTGACTGCTGAAGAAGTTCAAGCAGCAATGGTTCAATAAGGAGGCATAACAATGGCAGAATTAGAGTTAGTATGTGTGCCAACACGTATTCTTACAGATAATGATGACATCGTTGATGCTATCGTTGAATTTGGCGGACATAATATTGGACCTGAAGATATCGTATGCGTTGCTGAATCTGTAGTAGCTATTACGCAAGGTCGTTTTACACGTCCTGAAGAGCTAAATGTGTGCTGGCAAGCTCGTTTAATTAATCGTTTTATCCATCCAGATGGCTCCATGGCATCTATTTATGGTATGCAATCGGCTATGAATTTGGATGGTAAATGGAAGGTATTAGGTGCTTTTATTTTAGGCGCTATTGCTAAAATTTTCCGTAAACCTGGTGTATTCTATGCAATTGCTCGTGCTGCATCCTTAACAGATGATGTAACAGGGACTATGCCTCCATTTGATAAGCACATTGTATTTGGTCCAAAAGATCCAGATAAAGTGGCTGAGAAAATTGTATCTCGCACAGGTTGTTATGGTGCCGTTGTAGCTGACGTTAATGACTTGAAACGTTCTGCTATTCTAGGCACAAGTCGCGGCATTGATGCTAAAAAAATTGCACAATTGTTGATCGATAATCCATTTGGTAATGATAGCCAAATGACTCCGATTGTTATCATCAAAAATTACGCATCTGTATCTGGTAAATAACAGAAGGCTGTACTCATCACATAGAGATGGGTACAGCTTTTTTATATAATGAGCCTGAATAGGAGTATACACAGGTTTGAATAGGGATTGTACGTTAAGTTTAAATAGAGATTATATGCTAGCTCAAATGGATTTTACTTTACTCTGTTTTGAGTTTGTATGGAGCCCCTATTCATACTAATAAGGAGGTCATATGTTATTAGGTTTAGACGTGGGTGGTACTTTTACCGATGCGGTTATCATTGATGGTCATCGTGTAGTGGCAACTGCCAAAAGGCGGACTACAAAGGATAATCTAATGTATGGTATAGGTGAGGCCTTAGATGCGGTTTTGGAGGGCTATGATACATCAAATATTGAACAAGTAACCTTATCTACTACCGTGGTGACGAATACCATCGTAGAAGAGAAGGAGCAAGTAGTAGATCTCTATGTGATTACAGGTCCAGGCCGTAATGTAGATGATATATTCCCCGTGGAACCTATATATCTTCAAGGTTATACAGATCATAGAGGTATCGTTGTAGAGGGTACCCCTGCTGATGCTGTACGTGGTATAGCCAAAATGGTTCAAGCACATAGTGGTACCGATTTGGCTGCTGTGTCCGCTAAATTTGGGGTGCGGAATCCTCACGAAGAACTATCTATTACAGAGAAATTGAAAAATACGTATCATACAATTTCTAATGGCAGTTTGTTAAGCGGTTCTTTAAATTTCCCTCGTCGTACTATTAGCGCTTATTTTAATAGTGCCGTAACACCCGTATTTACGGTGTTCAAGAAAAATGTCGAAGAGGCCCTTAATATACGTCATATTACGGCACCGCTTCATATTTTGAAGGCTGATGGTGGTTCTTTACCTATGGAACATATGGTAAGTAGACCTGTGGAGACTGCATTTACGGGGCCTGCTGCTACAGTTCTTGGACTATCGGCTCTCGGTGCTATTGGTAAAAAGCATACTGTTGCTCTAGATATTGGAGGTACCACAACAGATATCTCTCTTTGGAAATATGGTAAACCGTTGATGACAAAAAGTGGCGTGTCCATACGTGAATATCCAAGTGCAGTGAGATCCTTTGCCGTTACTTCCGTCGGTATTGGTGGGGAATCCGTAGTTCGGCTTAAAGACGGTGATCTTACGGTAGGTCCTGAACGAGTGGGACCATCGGTGGCTTTAGGTGGCAATAAACCTACCTTGGGGGATGCTCTCATCGTATTAGGACACGCAAGTTATGGTGATGCTGACCTTGCTACACAATCCTTACAACAATTAGCCCGTGTGTTACAGGCTAATTGGAAACACGGCGAATGTGAAGATACATTCGGGAACCATAATTCTGAAAAGCAATGTACTCATAATATGTCGGCTTTAGATGTAGCACAACTTATTGTTGAAAAGGCATTAGAAATAATTCAACATGGCATCGATGAGGTGGTACAGGCAGAAAATAAACGACCTATTTATGTGGTAGCAGATATTGTAAATCCCGATGTATTTGTGCCTGAACATATCGTTGTGGTAGGGGGCACGGCGCCAAGTTTAGGTCCAAGTATCGGGGAGTATCTAGAGTTACCTGTTACGATTCCTGAGAATGCTGCTGTAGCAAATGCTATAGGCGCTGCACTAGCTTTATCTACCATCGAACTCACTGTTCATGTAGACACAAAACGTCGGTTGCTAGTCATTCCTGAATTAGGTATTAAACAACAAAACTGTACTTTGAAACGAGCGGAACAAGTTGTGGAACGAGCAAAAGAAACTCTTAGTGAAGAGGCTATACGTTTAGGTTTAGATACGGCGCAAGAGATAGAGGTCATTAGCATTGAGGATTTCCCTGTAGTAGAAGGCTGGCAATCTATGGAGCGTTTAATTACTGTGAAAGTACAACTGGCGGCGGGGGTGAAACACTATGTGGAATAAAGGACTATCCTATCGAGAGCGTCATGGTATTCTAAATATGGATACTAAACAGAATGAGGCTACGAGCTCTACTATTGATAAAGCTAAATATCATCACAGTTTAGGTCTTGTCTTTTTCCCTGCGTTTGACTGGAAAATTTCTGAAACACATCCTGAACGACAAGAGCGTTTACTTTATACGCGTGATCAAATCGTAGAGGAAGGTCTGTTAGATATACCGAATATTAGAGAATATAATCCCATAGTAGCTGATTGGGATACAATAGAGCGGGTTCACGTTGGTGCTCCAGATTTAGAGTCTTGGGTGACTGAAGCTCATCGGGTATCTGCTGGAGGTGCTATTGCGGCAGCTGATGCAGTCATGCGCGGTGAAGTAGACCGTGCTTTTGCGTTAGTAAGACCACCAGGTCACCACGCAATGGCTATGGTTCATGGTATTCGTGGCTTCTGTACGATTAATATTGAAGCCGTTATGATTCAACACATGCGCCAAACCTATGGGCTCAAACGCGTTGCCGTAGTAGATACTGATGTACATCACGGTGATGGCACTCAAGATGTGTTTTACCACGATCCAGATACCTTATATATTAGCTTTCACCAAGATGGACGAACCCTCTATCCAGGAACAGGTTTTATGGATGAATTTGGAGGTCCTCAGGCTATCGGTGGTAATATAGATATTCCGCTGCCTCCGGGCACAGGTGACGAAGGCTTGATGAAGGTCATGCGTGAGCTGGTATTGCCTATTCTTGAAGAGTTTAATCCAGATATCGTCATTAACTCGGCAGGACAAGATAATCACTTTAGTGATCCGTTGGCTAATATGCAGGTAACTGCGAAGGGCTATGCGGAATTAGTCGATTTGTTACAAGCAGATATAGCTGTACTTGAAGGAGGCTATTCCGTACAAGAAGCGTTGCCATATGTAAATACGGGTATCATTTTATCCATGGCAGGCCTCGATTACAGCAAAGTCGTAGAACCTGCCTTTGATCCTGTTAAATACAAACAGAGTCAAAATGTAACTAGTTACATAGATGATTTAATCGCTAAGTGGAAGATACAATGGGCTAACCGTCATAAGATGGCCGAAGACGAGCGCGTAGGTGCAGGGGATGTTTGGTCTAATCATTATAACGTGTACTACGATGAAACAGGCGTACAAGAGGAGCGCCTTGAAAAGGTGCGCATGTATAAAAACAAGGTAGGCTGGCATAGCGTGTTCTCTCGAGGACAATACGGACCGTATGGGCCGCAAAGTGTATATGCTATGTTTATACCTTGGCAAGCAGATGAAGGGACGCGTAAAGATGCTATTGTAGAAGCAAAACGAGCCAAAGTAGAAGGGGGAGCAAGCCGTTACGTTGTGGTAGATCCACTTGGTGACGGACAATATGAACTATAATGTTAATCTCCGTAAATGATAACGCCAGTTATCATCTTAGAATCGCAAAGTACAATATGATTTGTAATACTGAAAAATAGAAAAAATATGATATAATATAAGAAATAACGCCCCTTTGTGTAAGGGGCGTTCTAATATTTACTTTTAGAATGGTGAGGTTCCTATGCGCAGCGATAATAGAACAGCGGGTCAATTGCGACCTATTAAAATAACACGGAATTTTACAGAGTATGCAGAAGGATCTGTACTTATTGAGTGCGGTAAGACCAAAGTTATCTGTACGGCTACTGTTGAGGATTCTGTGCCACGCTGGTTAAAAGGTTCTGGGCAAGGATGGGTAACTGCGGAATACTCATTATTGCCACGTTCTACGCAAACTCGCGTGAGCCGTGAGGCTGCAAAGGGAAAACAAACAGGACGGACTGTAGAAATTCAACGTCTTATCGGTCGTGCATTGCGTGCTGTTGTAGATCTTGAAGCATTAGGAGAACGTTCTATCACTATCGACTGCGACGTTATCCAAGCGGATGGCGGTACGCGTACAGCATCTATTACGGGTGCCTTTGTAGCCCTCGTTGATGCGGTGGACTTCACCTTTGGCGGAGCAGGCAAATTTCCAATTACTGACTTCTGTGCAGCCATCTCTGTAGGGATTGGTCCTGAAGGTCCTATTACGGACCTTTGTTATGAAGAGGACAGTGCAGCCATCGTAGATATGAATGTGGTTCGTACAGGTTCTGGCAATATGATTGAAGTACAAGGTACAGGTGAACATGGTACATTTAATCGTGATGAGCTAAACGCTTTACTTGATTTAGCAGAGGCTGCTACAGATGAGCTCATGGCTAAACAACGTGAAGTACTTGGTGCGACAGCAGATAAAGTAGGTAAAGCGTATCCTACAGTTCCGGAGGTGTAAGATGGAACAAATTGTACTTGCTACAGGCAATAAAGGAAAAATTCGTGAGTTCTCCGAGGCTTTCTCCCATTTATCTATCGATTGTGTACCTGTAAAAGCTGTGATTTCCATTGAGGAGCCTGAGGAAACTGGTACAACCTTTATGGAAAATGCTTTGTTGAAGGCTCGCTACTATGCAAAGGCTACGAATCGCCCATGTCTTGCTGATGACTCTGGCATTACGCTTGATGTCCTCAATGGTGCACCAGGTGTATATTCTGCGCGTTATGCAGGTCGCCATGGTGATGACAATGCAAACAACGAGAAGTTAATTCGTGAACTACAAGGGAAAAGTAATCGTACAGGTCATTATGTATGCGCTTTAGCACTTGTATATCCTGATGGTCGAGAAGTGACGGCTGAAGGCTATTGCGATGGACTCGTTCAAGATGAGCCAAAAGGGGAAAATGGCTTTGGCTATGATCCGTACTTCTATGTGCCTGAGTTTAAAAAGACGATGGCAGAGCTTAGTATAGAAGAGAAGGAAACGATTAGTCATCGTGGCCGTGCACTACGTGAATTGATTAACAAGCTTTGATATTTTTGAACTATATGGTATAGTTCATATAAATATATAATATAGTGGCATTAGAGATTAAATACAATGAAACGAATTGGCATTTTAAGTGATACTCATGGGTATCTAGAGGATATCGACCTCGTATTGGAGGCTACTGCCGATCAAGATATCGATATGTGGCTTCATGCTGGTGATTTTGGCGATGATGCACGCTATATGCAGGAACATACGGATATTCCTGTTTATGCGGTGCGTGGCAATAACGATCGTGTGCAACCGCTTGAACCACGAGAGCAATTGATTCCTCTTGAAGATACCTATATTTACATGACTCATGGTCATGAGGTATCATATTATAATCGAATACAAAAACTGATTGAGTTAGGAACTGACATGGGTGCGCGACTCATCGTGTCCGGTCATAGCCATCATCATGGGGAGGTTCGTGCCCGTGATGCGGTATTTGTAAATCCTGGCAGTATTTCTTTGGCTCGTGATCGCTCCGGTGGCACCTTTGCCATCGTTACCTACGATAATGGACAGTTTAATGTAGAGTTTGTGTACAAACAAGATATTGTTTAGTTATATGGTGAAAGCTTCGTTTGCGAAGCTTTCAAAAGGAATAGTAAGTCTATGCATGGAAAGGGTTATGACATATCATGGATACACCAGTTAAAGCAAAGCCTAAAATAAAATTATATGGTTTTAATAATCTCACCAAGACATTGAGTTTTAATATTTATGATATTTGTTATACTCGTACGGAAGAAGAGAAAAAACAATACATTCAGTACATTGATGAAGTATATAATGCAGATCGTTTAACAGCTATTTTGACGGAAGTCAGCCGTATTATCGGTGCTAACATCCTTAACGTAGCGAAACAAGATTACGATCCACAAGGCGCATCTGTTACGATTTTGATTTCTGAAGAGGAAATTGAAAAAGAAGATGTAGTTATGCATCTAGATAAATCGCATCTTACTGTACATACTTATCCTGAAAGCCATCCGCACAAAGGGATTAGTACATTCCGTGCCGACATTGAAGTTTCTACATGTGGACAAATCTCACCGCTAAATGCACTTAATTACTTAATTCAAAGTTTTGACTCTGATATTCTTACCTTGGATTATCATGTACGTGGCTTTACTCGTGATGTATCTGGTAAGAAAATTTATATCGATCATCGCATCAATTCTATTCAAAACTACATTAGTGCGAAAACTCGCAATATGTACAACATGATTGATGTAAATGTATATCAAGAAAATATTTTCCATACAAAGATGATGTTAAAAGAATTTGATTTAGATAATTATCTCTTTGGCATCACTGAGTCTGAGTTGAGCGATCGTGAAATCAAGCAAATTAAACATCAATTAAAACAAGAAATGATGGAAATCTTCTATGGACGCAATTTGCCATCTGTAAAAGCTTAAAGACCGCTTTTATAACATTGGGGTGACAGCTTTTACCGTATAATACGAAGATAGATTTGAAGTAGATAAGCCTTATATGGTTTATCTACTTTTTTATAATTTACTTTATTACTATTAGAGCTTAATCTTTATTACTACTGGTGCTTAATGATAGTAGTTTTTAAAAATTTCGAAAAACTATATCGAAAAAACTTGAATTATGATTTAGCATTTTGTATAATACAATTAGTTAAAGGTATAAATTACCGACTCTAAAGAGTCCGAGTGTATCCACAAAGGAGAATTGTTATGGACGTACGTGAATTAGCTGTACAAAAAAAACGTGAATTAAAAGGTTTCCTTACTGTAGGAACTAAATATGAATTAAAAGACGCTCATGATTTATCTGTAGCTTACACACCAGGTGTAGCAGAACCATGTTTGCGTATTAAAGATAATGAAGCAGAATCCTTCGAATTAACTTGCCGTTCCAACATGGTTGCCGTTGTATCTGACGGTACTCGTGTACTTGGTCTTGGTGATATTGGCGCTGCTGCGGCATTGCCTGTAATGGAAGGTAAATCCTTATTGTTCAAAAAATTCGGTGATGTAGACTGCATTCCATTGGTTGTAGATACAAAAGATGCTGATACATTGATCAATACAGTAAAATTATTGCAAAAAAACTTTGCTGGTATTAATTTAGAAGATATTTCCTCTCCTAAATGCTATGAAGTTGAAAATCGTTTGAAAGCAGAGTTAGAAATCCCTGTATTCCATGATGACCAACACGGTACTGCAATTGCATGTTTAGCTGGTGTAAAAGGCGCTCTTCGTTTAGTTAAAAAAGATTTAGCTACTGCTAAAATCGTTGTAAACGGTGCTGGTGCTGCTGGTGCAAACATTGCTCGCTTGTTGTACCTTGCAGGTGCTCGTGATATCACATTGTTGGTATCCTCTGGCGTATTGCATAAAGACTACAAACGTCTTGATTCTTTACAAGCTGAATTAATCGATTTACTTAAACTTGAAGAAAAACATGGCGATTTGGCTGAAAATGCTAAAGGTGCTGATATTCTTCTTGGTGTATCTGCAGCAGGTGCTTTCACAAAAGAAATTTTGGAAAACTTGGCTGACGATGCAATCGTATTTGCAATGGCTAACCCTAATCCAGAAGCAACATATGCTGATATGAAAGCTGCTGGTATCCGTGTTGCTGGTACAGGTCGTTCTGACGCTCCTAACCAAATCAACAACGTAGCAGTATTCCCAGGCGTATTCCGCGGTGCTATCGATGTTCGTGCGTCTCAAATCACTGACGAAATGAAATTAGCTGCTGCTGACGCTTTGGCTCACTTGATTCCTGATAGCGAATTGAACGAAGAAAATGTTATGCCATCCGTATTCGATCCTCGCGTAGCTCCAGCTGTTGCTAAAGCAGTTGCTGAAGTTGCTGTAAAACAAGGTATCGCAAAAAATCCTCAAGCAGTAGAAGATGGTAGCTACGAAGGTTAATCTATTTGCTTTACTAGCATTTTAAAATCTTATATAACTATAGAATAATACAACATGCACCTCGAAAGGGGTGCATGTTTTTATATGCTCGATTAAGTATATGATTAGCTTTATACTATTAGAGCGAATAATCTATAGATTAAAATGATATAGAGGCGTAGGCGTATAGGATAATAGAAGTAAGGATAGATATATATTAAAGAATGTATTAATGTATAAGTAAAAAAATTAATTAAGTTGTAAAAAAGTACTTGTCACTAGTTTCTATCAATGATATAATAATTTTCGTTGCAGAGCGATACTCGAGAGAGTAAGAACTCAGCAAGAGTAGTGGTTGACATCAACTACCGGGTTTGCTATAATAGCAAAGTAATTAATGACGGGGCATAGCGCAGTTTGGTAGCGCACCTGGCTTGGGACCA
>OGIU01000314.1_pt1 | contig 32340 bp, 17 predicted proteins | sample 1571791 | NCBI WGS metagenome assembly OGIU01 (sample SAMEA2582104, study PRJEB24529) | metagenome | biome: Human gut stool | place: China | collected 2011
ATTATGGTTGGTTTTGACTTTGTCAAAACCCGCACTCTGGCATATGTTCAATCATATGATTGATTACCTATCATTGTTCAGTTTTCAAAGATCTGTTATCAGTTTCACGCTTCAGTGAAGCGCCATCTGACGACTTGATTATAATAACATGTGAACATTTTCATGTCAACACATTTTATAATCTTTTTTGAAGTTCTTTTGAACCTCTAAGTGCATTGCTACACTCATTAAGAAACAGTCGCTCGAACGACTGTATGCATATTATAGTATAACCAAAATATAATGGCAACCCCTAATTCTCAATTTCACACAACTTTCATTACAGGTTCATTTTACATTCCAAAACCAAAAGATTGATTTTATACAACCAATTATGTATAATGTAGCTGTAATATAGACTTTTCCGCTTATTCACTTCTATATTCTGATGTGATTCTATATTACGAATTAGTTTTTTATTATAGTATTTATAAATAATACTATAATAGTGTAAGGAGATTGAGTATGAAATTATCCAAATGTTTATTATCTAAAACAGTTGCTATTGCTGCTGTATGTGCAACTATGGCTACTGCAGCCTTTGCTGCACCACAAGGTACTTTTGATTCTTCTGAAATTCAAATTACAGGACAAGCCTCTCGTTCTGTAGCACCTAACTATGCGATCTTAACACTTGGTATTACTAGCGAAAACACTAATATCAATGCTGCAAAATCTAACAACGACCGCATCATGAGTGATTTGATTAGTAAGTTAGGTCATTTAGGTATCGACAAAAAAGATATTTATACCTCTAATATTTCTATTAACCCTACTAGTGATTACCAAGAAGGTAAACGAATCAATACTGGTTATAATGTGTCTAATCGTGTAACTGTAAAAATCAATAATCTTGATAATGTTGGAAAAGCTGTTGATGCTGCTGTTAGCGCTGGGGCTAATGATATCAACAACCTTTCTTTCCAAAATGATGTATCTCAACAACTATCTGATTCTTTAACTACAGAAGCAATTCAAGACGGCCGTCATAAAGCTGAGGTTATCGCTGCAGCCCTTGGCCGTACATTAGGACCTGTAAAAACAGTTTCTATCAGTACACCTCAAACAAGCTCTATGGACTCTGGTTACTATCGTAACGCAGTAATGTTAAAAGCGTCTCTCGAAACTGCTACTCCTGTTGAAAAAGGATCATTAGTAGTTTCTCAAGACGCTAATATTACTTATTATTTACAATAGAATTTTCTGGTACCACACCTTCGTGGACCGCTACAATGCCGCCTGTCAATTCATGATAGGTGGCATTTTCATATCCTAAAGATTTCCAAATTTCAAGAATCTCACTTTGATGAGGATATCTACGTAAGGATTCTGGTAACCACGCATAGGAGGAATTATCCTTACTTAATTTACCTATAATAGGTAATATATAGGAGAAGTAGAAATTGTATAATTGTTTAAAACCAAACATACTTGGTTTCGCTAACTCCAATACAACTACTTTCCCACCTGGTTTTACAACACGTTGCATTTCAGATAATACCTGTTTAATATCTGGTACATTACGCATTGCAAAGCCGCTCATAGCAGCATCAAATGTATTATCTGCATATGGTAATGCCATTGCATCACCTTGAACAAGATTAACTTGATCTAGTAAACCAGCATCTTCAATGCGTACGCGACCTTGATCAAGCATTTCACTATTAAAGTCCAAAGCCTCTACCTTTAATGTTGGCTCTTGACGTAATGCTTCTTTTGTAAACACGCAAGTGCCACAAGCTACATCAAGTATTCGTTGATTTGGACCTATATTCATTGCTTTTACAGAAAATTTGCGCCAGTAATAATCTTGGCCAAAACTCAAGACTGTATTCATCAAATCATAATTCTTAGCAATATTAGAGAACACACCTTGCACAAACTCTTCTTTATCTGCATATGTTTTAAATTCTTTCGTATTCATTATGGTCCTTTCACTAATCAAGAACTATATTCAAACTCTTTACTCGCATAGTATATCATACTATGACGCCTATCAAAAGAATCCTATTATATATACTATATATAGTAACTATGTAAAGAGCACATATTTAGTTAAAGTAATATATTCACTACTATTAAAACTAGCATATTACAAAATAAATATCGTTATCAGTCACAGTAGATCCAATTTAACTATATATTAATGACTATGATATTCTCTATTGCCACCAATCTATGTTCGTTGTATAATGACATATGTCCATGTTGAAAAGATATTTTTTCCATGGTCTTTTATTAGTTTTTATTAAGTATTGGAGTGTACTATGAATCGATTTGTAAAATCAATCAATAGAGTCAGTCTAATCCAACAAATTATCATAGGTTTGATTATTGGTATTTTGACAGCTCTATATGTGCCAGAAGTGGCAAATGAACTTGCTTTATTAGGCGTTCTCTTTGTTGGTGCTTTAAAAGGGATTGCACCAATCCTCGTATTCTTCCTTGTTATTGCGGCTATCAGTAAACACCGTTCTGGTCAAAAAACAGGGATGGGATCTGTAATCACATTATATTTATTAGGTACATTCCTTTCTGCAGCGCTTGCTGTAGTCGTAAGCTTTATGTTCCCTACTACATTACACCTTGCAGCTAGTGCAGCTGATGCAGCTCCACCACAAGGTATCGTAGAGGTAATGAAAACACTTCTTAAAAATATTGTTGATAACCCTGTCAAAGCCTTAATGACTGCTAACTATATCGGCATTTTAGGGTGGGCACTTATCATTGGTGGTGCGTTACGCCATGCACCAATGAATACTAAAGAAGTAATGGAATCTATCGCTCAAGCTATTACAACTGTAGTAGGTTGGATTATTCGCTTTGCTCCTCTTGGTATCATGGGTCTCGTAGCTGACTCTATTGCAACTAATGGTATTGAAGCTTTAATTGGTTATTTCCAATTACTCGTATTACTACTTGGTTCTATGATTTTCGTAGCATTAGTAGTAAATCCACTTCTATCTTTTGTATACCTTCGTCGCAATCCATATCCATTGGTATTTAAATGTTTGCGTGAATCTGCTATCTATGCGTTCTTTACTCGTAGCTCTGCAGCAAACATTCCTGTTAACCTTGATTTAGCAAAACGTTTAAAACTTAATCCTGATATGTATTCCGTATCCATTCCATTGGGTGCTACTATCAACATGGGTGGTGCAGCGATCACAATTACAATTATGACATTAGCTGCTGCACATACACTTGGTATCGTTGTAGATGTCCCTACAGCAATCCTTTTATCTGTCATTGCCACAATCGGTGCTTGTGGCGCTTCTGGCGTTGCTGGTGGGTCCCTACTTCTAATTCCTCTAGCTTGTTCTCTATTCGGTATCTCCAATGATATTGCAATGCAAGTTGTAGGTGTAGGTTTCATCATCGGTGTTTTACAAGACTCCACTGAAACAGCACTTAACTCCAGTACAGATATTCTCTTCACTGCTACTGCAGATTATGCAAAACGTGGCTATCACGAAAACTGGGATTAACACCTATAGGCGGTCCTTCGGGACCGTCTTTTTTTGTGTTCAATAGATAGAAAATCAGCCGTCTATATTGATTTTCTTCAATATAATGTTATAATAGAGTTAATGATAATAACTATTAATAGATATAAATAGAAAGGAATCAACATGAAACAATACGATATTATTGTAGTTGGTACAGGTGGTGCAACCATCGTAGCTGATGCTGCTATCAAAGTGGGTAAAAAAGTAGCTATCATAGAAAAAGGTAAATTTGGTGGCACCTGCTTAACTCGCGGTTGTATTCCTACAAAGGTTATGGTTACAGCAGCTAATGCGATCCAAGAGGTAGAAGAATTCAAAAAAATCGGTATTAATGTTAGCGATGCTACTATGGATTGGGACACTGTTTCTAAACGTACATGGCATAAAATTGATGAATCTGCAGGCATCTATGATTATTACAACGCTTTCGATAATGTAGACGTATATCGTGGCGCAGCTAGCTTTGTATCCGATAAGGTTATGAATATTCATCTCAACGATGGCTCTGGTACTGTAGAAATCACAGCCCCTACTATTGTTCTTGGCACGGGCGGTTATAGTAATATTCCGAATGTACCAGGTTTACAAGAGGCAGGCTATCTTTCTAGTGAAAGCCTTTTTGGCGATAAATTCCCTAAACAACCGTATAAATCCCTTGCAGTACTCGGTGCTGGCCCTATCGGTGTAGAATTCGGTCACGTTTTTGATGCTGCTGATACTGAAGTTACCATCATTCAGCATAATGTACGTCTTGTACCTAAGGAAGACGAAGAGATGTCTGAACATCTTCTCCAAAACTATCGTACTCGTGGCATCAATGTTATATTGAACCAAGACACTGTTGAAATCCGTCAAGAAGATGGGCTCAAGGTAGTAGTCACAAAAGATCGTACTACAGGTGAAATCACAGAAACTAAAGTTGAAGAAATTCTCGTAGCTGCCGGTATTCGTCCAGCAGTTGAAGAATTACACCTCGAAAATACAGGTATTGAAACATTACCAAAAGGCTGGATCAAAACAAATGAATTCCTTGAAACATCTGTAGATGGTATCTATGCATTAGGTGATGTAAACGGCGAGCCTGCATTCCGTCATCGCGCAAACTATGAAGCAGATATTATCGCCCATAATCTATACTTTGCAAAAAACGAAGAAGATTTCCGTTGGGCACGCTATGATACATTGCCAAAGGTTACCTTCTCCTACCCTGAAATCGGTAGCGTAGGTCTTACTGAAGCAGAAGCTATTAAAGCTGGTTATAATGTAGGCGTAGGTAAAAACTACTACTCCTCCACAGCTAAAGGTTATGCAATGGGTATTAATCCTGGTGATGTAAATGATGGCTTTGTAAAAATCGTAGTCGATAAAGATACAAATCATATCCTTGGTATGCATGTAACAGGCCCTCAAGCCTCCATCTTATTCCAACCTTACGTAAACCTTATGAATAGCGGTGTAACTCCATTGACTGCTATTAATGAAGAAATCGCTTCTGAACGTACAAAACGATTACGTGAAAGAGGTATCACTCGTGAAATGGATCCAAAATCTGTTATCACTGTAGGTGAAACTATGAGCCCACACCCTTCTCTTGTAGAGGTAATTATGTGGACACAAGTATACTACGAACACCGTTGGTAATACTAACTACATAATAACTACGTAATAATGACGTAATAATGACGTAATAATGACGTAATAATGACGTAATAATGACGTAATAACGACAAAAAGGACTGTGTATATACACAGTCCTTTTATTGTACCCGATATTCTAAATGGATTAACGGCCCATATCAATAGTGTTATCCCAAATAATATTTGTTCTGCGACCATCGAAGCCTTGATCTGGTTCAGGAGGTAATTTACTAGATTTACTTTGACCTATATAAGCACCTGTTTCAGCATCTACAGTAACTACAGTCTTTTTACCGTCTTGATGCATTGTCATATAGTATAGGATTTTACCTTCATGAGCTTCAATTTTCCAGCCTTTTACAACTGCATCAGCACCAAGTTGTTGTTTTGCAACGCGTTCAGCTTGAGCTGCTTCAATTACTTTATCCTTATTGAAGATCTCACCAATAACTTTTTTAGGTTTGCCACCCTCTTCCATATCGGAAGTGTTACCAGTGATTACGTCGATTTTCATTTTGTATTGATGATATTTACTATAACCTACTACTTTGTAACCATAGTTCAAATCGTTGGAGTTAAGCTCTACAGAATGTAGTGCTGCATTAGGATAGCGATTTTGGAAAATAGTACCAATTTTACTCATAGTCATAACCATGGATTCGCCTGGTGCACGTTGTACAGAAATATCAGTACTTGTTTCAGGTTTTGTTTTACGCGCATCTGCTACACTTGGTGTAGCAACGGACAATACGCCAACCGCCAATACACCTGTTAATGCCATAGAAATTAACTTTTTATTCATTACATATCCTCCTACTATATACAATGCTTTCACCAATAGTAAAAGTCATCTGTATACTAGAATTACTATAAGTTCGTGCTATATACAACAGCACACAAAACATACATAAATAGATATATTATTTAGACAATATACTATAAACCTTCATTTGATGCAAGTCGATCGTCTACATCAGTCATGAGCAATTTGTAGCATGTAGCCACTAAAGGTACGCCAATCAACATGCCAGTAACGCCCATTAAACTACCGCCAACAATAACTGCTGCAAACACCCACAAACCAGGTAAGCCAACGGAATTACCTACAATCTTAGGATAAATAAAGTTACTTTCAATTTGATGAAGCACTTCTAAGATAATCACATAGATCAAGGCATCCATAGGGCTTACAGTGAGTAAAATAACTGCACCTATCACGCCGCCCACATAAATACCTAGCAATGGAATTAATGCAGTAAGGCCGATAACACAAGCAATTGTAGTGGCATATTCAATATTGAATGCCCATAGTGAAATACCAACCATAATACCTAAAATCAAGGCATCTATGAACTGGCCTACAAAAAAGTTACTGAACGTTTGAACAGCAACACGTGTGACATAACTAACACGGTTAACCCACTCATCAGATGCATAGGCTTTTAAAATACGTTTGCCTTGCATCATAAGGCGCTCTTTATCGAGCAGCATATAAATGGCAAAAATCAAACCAAGGCCTATATTTAAAGTCCAAGATAAGGCTGTTCCCATCGCATTCACGAGGTATGTACCACCCTTTGTGCCCCACTCGCGCGTATACTTAACAATACTTTCACCACTCAAGGTATCCATCAATGTTTGATTGGATGCCATCGGAATCGTTTCTGTAAGGTGTTGCATCCAAGATTGGAAATCTGTATACAACTGCGGCGAAGAAGCCACGATGATCGACATGGAGTGAATCAATTGTGGAATCGCCATACGAGCAATAAAATAAACGATAGCACTGATTGTAACAAAGGATAAAATCAGGCTTAAAGGTCGTCTAATTTTATCTTTCCAACCCGTTTTACTCTTAGGCCACAGCCAGCGTTCATAACGCACCACTAGAATATCGAGAACAAATGCGATACAAGCACCTACTATAAGTGGAACAAAAGCTGTAACGATGGCATCAATAGCATTAGCAATATCGCTGATACGCAGTGCCATCATAATCATAACACCCGCCAATATTATGGCCCCTATAAGCGGTTTATAATATTTAAATCTTTTCATATATAACCTACTTTACTATACTCACAACGCATACATTACCAAAACTTAATGAACATTGTATGACCTACGATTGTATGCAAGCTTAGTATAACACAAAAGTCCACCTTATCACATGCTCGGTCCCCCGATGAACACGAGAGCATGATAGAAGGTGGACTATATTGTATGTCTAATCTAAATTAGATTAAAGATTAGCGATGAATGTAAACGTCTACACGACGGTTTTCAGCTTTACCTGCTGCAGTGGAGTTAGTTGCAACTGGTTTAGTGTCGCCATTAGCAATACCGATTAAACGATCAGCAGATACGCCGTTGTTTACTAAGTATTGAGCTACGTATTGTACGCGGCGTTCAGACAAGCCAACGTTGTATTGAGGAGTTGCGTCAGTATCAGCATTACCCAACAATTTAACTTGGTCTTGAGAGTATTGGTTAGCAGCATTTACAGCAGCTGTTAAGTTTGGATATTGGTCTGCACGAGCTACATCTTGGTCGGAATCGAAGTAGATGGAGTCTACATAGTAATCCAATTTAGGAGTTTTGTATACAGGAGCTTCTACAACAGGAGCTGGAGCTGGAGTGTATACAGGTGCTGGTGCTGGAGTTGCTACAGGAGCTACTGTTTTGTGACCACCGAAACGGTAGGACAAACCAACTACAGGACCTTGGAAGGATACGTTTTCAGTATCAGTATCTTGTGTATTGATATAACGGTAACCAGCGTTGATATCCAAGTCTTCGTTTACTTTGTAGCCTAAGCCAGCTTCCCAAGTTGTAGTTTTCTTAGTACCTACACCAGCTTTACCGTAAACTTCTACTTTAGAGCCAAGGTTAGCTTTACCAATTACACCTGCTTGTGCAATGTTGTTAGTGCCATCACCATCATTATTATGGATGCGTGCATAACCACCATATACTGCGAAGTTTTTATTCAAGGATTGAACCAAGTTAACTTCATGCATGTTTGTATCAAGATGTTTGGAATTTAAACCATGGTAACCATATTGAACAGCAGTTTTGTCAGACAAAGCATAAGTCAAACCACCATCAAAGTTCCATTTGTGAGCATCTTTAAAACCTTCAGTTTTAGTTTCAACATTTGCTGCACCAAGATCAACTTGGAATTCACCTTTGTTGAATTGAGTTTGTGGAGTTGCGCCAGCTACGGATACGCCTACAGCAGCAACTGCCAATAAAGCTAATAATTTTTTGTTCATTATAATTCCCTCCAATAACAGCCTTTAACAATACACAGGCCTTTGGTAATAATATACTTTAATTTTACACAACTTTTCGATAAATTTCAATATCTTTTATGAATTTATCATGAGAATTTCGAATTTTATCTATATTTAGTTGTTATGTCTTTCAAATTCAAAAATACAATTATCTTTATAATATTAGGAATATAAGGGTGTAATTATCAAAACTGATGATCTTCGCCTTTATTCTTTTAAGATATATCTTATATTTATCTTAGCCTATCTTTAAAATTAAGCGAACAAAAGAAAGCGCCTACGTTTCCGTAGACGCTTTGTACAATACCTGTATTAAATTAGTCTTCTTTTACAGAGAACCATGCACGATGGAATACAGCTGCAATCGCACCACCTACTAAAGGAGCAATGATGAAGAGCCATACTTGAGCCAATGCTTCACCACCAGTAAATACAGCTGGAGCTAATGCACGAGCTGGGTTTACGGATGTACCAGTCAATGGAATACCGATCAAGTGAACCATTGTCAAAGTAGCACCGATAACTAGACCTGCAAGAGCAGATGTCTTTTCACTAGCTGTTACACCAAGAATTACAAGTACGAATACAAATGTAAGGAATGTTTCCACTACGAATGCACCGCCCATGGAAAGGCCAACTGCACTTAATGTATCGTAACCATCAGCACCAAAACCAGAAAGTGTTTCAGAGCCATTTACTACTACACTCAATAAACCAGTACCAGCGAAAGCACCGATAACTTGAGCTACTACATAACCGGCAAAATCTTTAGCAGACATACGACCGGAAAGCCATACGCCGATGGATACAGCAGGGTTTACATGGCAACCAGAAACGTGACCAATTGCATAAGCACCAGCAACGATTGTCAAACCAAATGCTAATGCGATTGCTACAACGCCTAAATAACCCAAACCAAGACCACCAGTAAAGCCACCTGTTACAACAGCTGTACCAGTACCAAAGAATACTAAAATCATTGTGCCAATAAATTCAGCAATATACTTGTTCATGTTCGTCCTCCTTACAATACCTTCATGAACTCAAAAGGCATGTCTTCCCTCTCTATGGGATTTCATGTTACTCTCATCAGTATAAACATTTTCTAAATTATGTCAACGACTTTTTTCGATATAATTTCACAAAATATATTTTCCCTCATTGTTAATCACACTATGTATTAATGAGATGTTTTTGAGGCCTCCTTTTCCCTAGCACTCTTATATATCATGATTTTCATCACAAATAAATTCTATAGAATATGATATACTGATAGTACGATTTGTAGAAATTACTATTATATATACAGTTATATAGAGCTATATAGGAGGAACCATGAGTAAAACAGCTTATATTGTACGTCATATTAACTTTGAGAATGCCGGTATCTTAGAGTCAGTCCTAAAAGAACGAGGATTTGAACTAACATACATTGAAGCGCCCCTAGCCAATTTTAAGTACTATGATGCGACAAAAGCTGATTTAGTCATCGTCTGTGGTGCCCCTATTGGCGCCTATGACGAACAGCTCTATCCATTCTTAACTGATGAAATCAAATTCATTACAGATCGTATTAATAGTAAAAAGCCATTACTAGGCATCTGTTTAGGCGCTCAACTCATTTCCCGTATCATGGGTGGTCACGTAGGACCTATGAAGCATGGTAAGAAAGAAATTGGCTTTGGACCACTAGAATATACTCCTGAAGGCGCTTCCTCCCCACTAGCATTGCTAGGCAATGTACCAGTTCTTCACTGGCATGGTGATGAATTTGAAATCCCTAAAGGTGCGGTGCGCCTTGCCAAAACAGAGCTATGTCCAAATCAAGCATTCTCCGTAGGCACACATATCCTAGGTCTTCAATTCCATATGGAGGCTGATCCTGCTTTCATTGAAAGTTGGCTTGTAGGCCATTGTGCAGAGCTTTCTAATGCAGGTATCGATATCCCTAAACTTAGAGAAGATGCAAAACGCTTACGCCAAGAGCTACCTGCCGCAGGAAAAGCCGCATGTATCGCTTGGCTTGAACAGAATCATTTATAAAACAAAAACCGCCTTAGTTGAACTAAGGCGGTTTTTGTTTGTTTCTTATATATATCCCTTACATATATACATGAAATCATAGATTTCTGGTCCGATAACACATTCCCCAATGTGTCATTTTTTCCACATTTCGTATTGTACATCAAACAAATTGAATATGCAAGAACTTTTTCATAAACCTTTCATAAATTATTTTAATTTTTTCAATATAGAAAGTGATAAGCAGCAGAAAACACAGATATTATCTATACCAAATCCCTATATCGAATACTATAAAATTTAGGTTTTATATGAAAAAATACTATTTAAATGATAGTTAAAGTTAATATTTCTGTCATTTCCATGTAAGATTAAACTATCTTATGCTGCCATGCACCACGAATAAATCGGATATAGGAGCAACATAATCGTAAGGACTGGTCAAAGCACAAGGATAACCATGCGCCTAAAAGCCCTAAACCTAATGTAATACACAATAGGTATGTAATGATAGGCCGAATAATAGCTACACTAACAAGGGAATATTTCATAATATAATATGTATCCCCTGCCCCTTTTAGAACACCAGAATATACTTGCTGTAATGCTTGAGGGAATGCTGCAACAGCCATAATCCCCATTAAGGCACCCGCTAAGGTAACGACTTCACTTTCACGAGTATACAACTGTACTAATAGATCGCCAGGGCCAATAAATATGAGAGCACTTACAAGGCCTACTACTAGACCGATGCGGGCACCAATTTTACCATAGGTTTTCGCAATATCTGGTCGTTTATGACCAAGACACTGTCCCGTATGAGACGCACCGGCAAAGCCGAGGCCCATCGCAAAGTAATAGAATATATCCATCAAATTCATACATACATAATGTGCTGCTAAAGGTACGGCACCTAAAGAGGCAACAATCATGGTGTACGTATACATACCAAAACGTTCAAAGAACTGCTCCCCTAGTGAACTACCACCAACGTGGAACATGGTATGTAATACCGTTCGTTCGAACTTCCATTTTGAAGGATGCCGCAAAGTTAATCCTGTTGTAGTATGTTGTGAAATCGTACGCAGTAATAATAGCGCAATGACAGCACTACTGATCATGGTAGAAACGCCAGCGCCCATAACACCGAGCTCAGGGAAAAAGCCAATACCATAAATCAAGAAGAAGTTCATTATAGTATTCAGTATGTTCCCTACTACATTGGATTTAAAAATAACCTTTGTATTGCCATACCCAATAAGGGCAGCCCCTACAATTTGACTAAAAGATTGGAATATAAGACTAATAACAATAAACCGTCCATACCAAACAGCCGTCTCAATATAGCCATCTTCAGCGCCGGTAAAGCGTAAGATATGTTCTAAATTAAAGAAACATATCGCTAATAAAGGTACATAAATCAAGAAATTCAACAGAATGGACTGTTTAAGTACGGCATTCATGCCATCTACTTCGCCTTCACCGTGACGGCGAGCTATAATAGCCGTTACCGCAATCGATAAAGCACGACAGAATATGAGCATCACCATCTCTGGCTGTCCCATAATCCCTACCGAAGCAAGAGCAGATGCACCAAGAGCACCAACCATTGCTAAGTCGATGGCGGTCATAAATTGTAACATTAAGCCTTGTAATGTAGCTGGCCAAGCTATTTTCAAGTAATTACCATATAGCTGCTTTGTAGTCCCTACAGGGCCTAATCGTTCTGCAGCAGGCAACATAGAATCTATGGAAAGCCATCGTTGTATGCGGTCTAACATAGTATCTCCTATTCATGCAAGATCGTACAAGGTAGAGCTAACATCTAACTCCTAATATCTTCTGTATTATATCACAATAATATATGAAAAGTCATTCATATATTATGATTATATTTAATAATCTATATCAAAATTGCAAAAAAGAACCTCTTATAGTATCCGAATATACCCTACTAGGTATATCAGTATATAAGAGGTTCTTTTATTTCTGATCAGACTTTATATTAGCCTAGATTTTGATACGAACTATCAATTACTAGCCTTTAGATGCTAACAATTGGCTAACTGCTGCACGCAAGTCCTCTAAACCTTGTTTAGTTTCAGCTAACTCTTGACGTTGACGTTCATTTTCTGCTTCCAACGTATTGAGACGAGCTGCTTGATCTGCGATAACAGTCTTTTGTTCGCTATTTTCTTTCTTGAGACTAGATACTTCATCTTGCATTACATACACAGAGCTAATAGGGCCTGCTTTGTAACGATCAGGAATATTTTTCTTTTCTGGGCTAGAGCCAAATTTGTGAGTTACCCCAGCATTTACCATATTACGGTTTGCACCGAGAGATACGCCAACATTGAACATTGTATCTTCGTTTGTATAGTGTGCAAGACCTAAGGCCGCTGCTGTTTCACCACGATAATTGCCTACGCCAGCCATCACTTGAGTTGGTTCCAATGGATCGTATTGGATTGGTTTCAACGCTGCCATTGCTGCTGCATGAGCACCTACACGTTGTACCTCGCCCGCTACTTGACCAATAGCATCGCCAATTCTTGCATTAGATGCTTTCAACTGACTCACATTTACTGCATCAGTATCATCTGTACCAGGTGCAATGCCTTTAAGTTGGTTATTACCATTATCGAGACCATCCTTAGTCAAGGAAATAGGGCCTGCATTAGGATTATTAGGGTTTGCACTACCAGGTGTAATTGTTATGCCATTACCATCTGTTACAGTCGTGTTACCTGCTGCATCTTTAAATGTAGCAGACTTCATATCCTTGAGTTCTGGATTTACTGCATAACTAATCGTTTTACCTGCTTGGCTAACCATCATATTATTGCCCGCTTTGAAAGTAACTGTTTCATCAGTTTTTACTTTTTCAGCAGTTGCCGTTGGTGTGCTATTAATACCAGAGCCTTCTGTACCAACAGTTGCATTCCAGCCAGCATTTTCAACAGCAGATTTTACTTGATCTTCAGTAGCTGCACGACCAGACGCAATATTATTTGGATTCCAAGTTTTATTAGTCAAACCTGTAACAACACCATCTTTGCCATTTACAGCAACAGGATTATTACCACCAGTAGTAATGATGCCATCTTTACCATCGATACCTACAGTACCAATTGTAGCCTTACCATCCTTACCATCAAGAGCAATCTTATCACCAGCTTTTACAGAACCATTTTTGCCATCGATAGCAACTGCATTGGCACCATCACCAGCTTTAATCGTACCAGTTGTACCATCTACAGTTACTGCCTTAGTTGGATCTGTACCCAATGTAACGGTATCATTTAATTTATTGTCATAAATGATATGTCCATCAGCGGCAGTAGTCTTAGTCAATACAATATTGCCTGTAGTACTACCAGCACTTTCACCACCATTAGCAGTCAATTCTGTTTTAGACGCCTTAGACTTAGCTTCTAATTGACGTACATTGACAGCATCTGTGTCATCTGTACCATCTGCAATCTTAGAAATTTTATTGCCCCCATTATCGAGGCCATCTTTAGTTAAGGATACAGGATCCTTACCAGCTGCAGTAATTGTTACACCATCTTTAGTAAGAGCTGTTTTATTACCATTGCCATCATCGATAACTGTGCTATCTGCTGTGGAAGTATTTGTTTTTGTACCATCAGTAATCTTAGTACCATCAGCTGTTGTTGCGGTAGACTTAGCACCATCTGTTACTGTATTACCAGCTGCAGTAGATGTATTCGTTTGCGTACCAGCAGTTTGTGTAATGGAATCACCATTGATAACAGTTGTGTTATTACCAGTACCGTTGAAGCTTGCAGAGTTCATATTCACAAGGTCTTTATTCAAGGAATATGTGAAATCACGCTCATTTTGGTTAATTGTGATGTTTTCACCAGCAATCATCGTAACCTTTGCATCTTTACCTACTTTGGCATTTGTCTTAGTACCAGTTTGTTTACCAGACGTAGCAGCATCTTTGTCAGCTGTAATTTGCCATGTTTGGTTAGCTGCAGCATCAGCTACTGCTTTCAATTGATCCTCTGTAGCAGCACGGCCAGAAACAGCATTGCCATCCCAAGTCGTATTAGCGAGACCTGTTACATGGTTATTTGTACCATCTACAGTGACACCACCGATATTAGCGGCTTTACCTGTAATAGTACCAGTAGTACCATCTAACGTTACCGCCTTATTACCACCTGTTGTAATTGTATTATTTACACCATCAATAGCTGCACTACCAATAGTAGCCTTACCAGCTGTACCATCAATAACAATGGCATTAGCACCAGTACCAAATGTCAATGTATCATTAAGTTTTACATTGTAAATTGTATGACCATCTGCAGCCGTTGTAGATGTTAATTTTACATTACCTGTTGTTGCGTTAGCTGCTTCATCATCATTAGCAGTAATTTCTGTTTTAGATGCTTTTTTAGCTGCATTAATAGCATCAGCTACATTCTTAGCTGTTGCTACACCATCTGTAGCAGGAGCTGTTACAGTGCCATCTGTGCCAGCTGTAATAGACGCTGTTTTTACATCATATTTAACAACGCCTGCATCATCAATAGTAGCAGATGTTAAGGTACCATCTTTAAAGTTCAAGCCATCAGCTAAAGATACTTGTTTAGCAGTACCATCATTTGCTTTGTAAGACAATTTAGTCTTAGTAGCAACCTTAGTACCGTCAATCGTTACCTTGTAATCCTTAGTTGTGCCATCTGCACTTGGTGTACCTGTAACAGTCAACGGATTATCCGTATCAGTTGTATCAGTACTTACTGTAACTGCACTGACAGCAGATTTCTTAACCTCTGCTTCGGATACTTTTACAGTTAAGTTCTTACCATCTGCATCAGTTGTTACATATTTACCGTCGCCTTTGATACCCAATGTATCATCTTTAAGATTTACAACACCGGCAGATGTATTCGTATCGCCAGCAAATTTCAAGTTAATAGCATCAGTGCTTGCTTTAGCTGCCTTGTTGATAGCATCCGCTACATTTTTAGCAGTTGCTAAACCATCATCACCTGTGACAGATGCTGCACCTGTAGTGGCATTGCTATCGATAGTCGCACGTTTTGTAGATACCTCTACAGTATCGCCATTCATCTTCGTAGAGATGAAATCACCTGTAGCACCTTTTACATTAAACGCTACATCCCCATCTTTTAAGGATTGGCTAGATACAGTACCACTATCTGCACCAAGGGAAACCTTACGACTCACAGCCGCTGCAGAATCATTGATTTTGGTCTTAGTATCATCATTAATATCAAATTTTACCTTACCATCATTATCTACAGTAGCCTTTGTCATTGTGCCATCTACAAAGTCTAAGCCTTTAGATAATTTAACAGACTTAGCATCTGCATCAGCGGCACTATTAGCACGGTATGTCAACGTTTGACGAGCTACAGTATCATTCAATTGTTTTACATTTACTGCATCAGTATCATCTGTACCTTCCGCAACCTCTTTAATTTTGTTGCCACCAGCATTGATTTCATCAAGGGTAAATTGGATTGTTTTACCTGCTGCATTTTGGAAGGCCATACCTGTTGCGCCGCCTTCCGCATTATTGCCATCTTCATCACTAAACAAGAGAGATTTAGATGTAAGAGCACTGCTATTAGGCCCCGATTGTAAAGATAACGAACCAACATTTAAATAAGTATTTGCCGTATTAGGTTGATTTTCAGCTACACCGTTATTAATTCTTAAACCATCATGATTAATTTTGGTATAAGCACCTTCACCTGGAGAAGTAAATGTACCACTAGAATTTACAGCATCAAACTTGATTGTTTCACCTAGACCATTTTCAAAGGAAATGGTGTTCATTTTTTTAAGGTCTTTATTTAATGTGGTAGCAATATTTTTACCAGTTTGTGTAACTGTAATATTGTTATCACCAGTAAAGTCTACAGTGTCGCCACCGGCTACAGTAGTCGGTGTATCACCATTAGCAGATAGTTTCCATGCTGCACCATCTTTAGCTTGGCTAGCCGCTTTGTTAATAGCATCGGCCACGTTCTTAGCAGTTGCTAAACCATCATCACCGGTAACAGAGGCAATACCTGCAGCATCACTGTTGATAGTGGAACGTTTTGTAGAAACTTCTACAGTATTGCCATTCATCTTAGTAGATACTAAGTCACCAGTAGCACCTTTAACATTGAATGCTACATCACCATCTTTTAAAGATTGGCTAGATGGTGTACCACTATCTGCACCAAGGGAAATATTACGAGCTACTGCATTAGAAGAATTATCAACTTTAGTTTTAGTATCTGCATCTAAACCAACTGTAATAGTTTGACCATTTACAGTTGCAGTTACACCATTTGTACCAGCTACATTAAGTTTTTGGTTTTTAAGATCAATAGTACCGTTATTTGTACCATCTGTAATATTTAGGTTTTGAGACAAGTTAGCAACAGCTTGCTTTACATCACCAATATTTGCTGCATTGGAATCAGTTGTACCACCACTAGCAACATTAGTAATTGTTTTGTTACCACCGTTGATACCATCAGTTTTATCAATGGAGATACCTCCTACAGTTACTTTATCTGTTGTGATACCAGTACCTGTAATAGCAGTCGTACCATTTGTTAAGCCAGATGTATTCATTACTGTGTTACCAGCAGTAATAGAATCTACTGTAAGATCTTTCTTTGTGGCTACAGTAATTTTCTTTTTATCTGTACCATCTTGAGTGATTACGATATTATCGCCATTGATAAGATCTACTGTGTCCCCACCTTGTACAGTTGTTTTATCAGTTGTGCTGGAATTTATTGTAAGATTCCATGCTGCACCGGCTTTAGCCGCATCAGCTGCTTTATTGATAGCATCAGCTACATTTTTAGATGTTGCTAAGCCATCATCGCCTGTAACAGATGCTGCTCCTGTATTAGCATCGCTAGTAATTGCCGCACGTTTAGTGGAAATTTCAACAGTGTTACCATTCATCTTCGTAGATACTAAGTCACCTGTCGCACCTTTCACATTGAATGCCACATCACCATCTTTTAAGGATTGGCTAGATGCTGTGCCGCTATCTGCACCAAGAGAGATGTTACGAGCTACTGCTGTGGACGCATTATCTACTTTAGTTTTTGTAGCTGTATCAAGACCAACTGTAACAGTTTGGCCATTTACAGTTGTAGACACACCATTCGTACCGGAAACAGTAAGTTTTTGATTCTTAAGATTTACAGTACCATCTGTAGCACCATCAGAAACAGTAAGATTTTGAGATAAACCATCAACAGCTTTATTGATAGAGTCCGCTACATTTTTAGCAGTCGCTAAACCATCTGTAGGACTATTTACTTTAGCTTTACCATCAGCGTCATTAGTAATAGTTTCTGTGGCAGTAGAAATAGTTACAGTACCATTTGTACCTACCGTAGCTTTTGTAAAAGTACCATCTGTAAAGTTTAAACCATTTGCCAAGGATACTTTATTTTCATTGGCACCATTAGCTTTGTATGTCAATTGTGTTTGATTAGCTAGCTTTGTAGTATCGATACCAATAGCATAATCCTTAGAATTAGTACCTGCTGTAGGTGTTACTGTAATAGGATTATCCGCTGGTGTAGCTTTACTTACCGTTACAGCAGTTACAGCTAAATCCTTAACCTTAGCTTGATCAACAGCTACTTGAACACCTGTAGTAGAGGCCTTTGTAGTAACTAAATTACTATCGCCATATACTTTAAAGGTTGCATCGCCATCTTTTAAATATTTTAAACCTGTAGTACCAGAATCACCAGTTAGACCAATACCTTTAGTTGTCGCATTGATAGTATTATTATCAAACCCAACTACAAGACTACCATTATTTGTACCAACTAAATCAGTTCTAATACCATTAGCACCGATTACTTTAAGTGGACTTTCACTTAGTTTAACAGTACCAGTTTTAGAATTTGTATCTAGTTTTAATGTAACAGCATCTACAGCATTCTTTACATCTGTAATGTTCGCTGCATTAGTACCTATATTACCACCACTGGAAACATTTGTAATTTGCTGTCCCCCTGCATTAATAGCATCGGTACCAAACTTAACAGTTCTTGTACCATTTTTCGCAGTTAAACCATCACCAGTAATGGTTACATTTTTAGGACCCGTAGGTGAACCCATTTGCAGTGTTGTATTACTTAATACATTATTGCCAGCTGTGAAAGATTGGCCTGTAAAAGATCTACCAGAAACAGCCCCGTTTGAACCATCTAGAGTAATTTGATTGCCACCAGAAGAAACCGTAACAGATCTATTAGCTTTCACAGTATCTACAGTAATCGCCTTATTCAAAGAAGTAGTAATTTTTTTGCCACTACGAGTTACTGTAATATTGTTGTCCCCACCAAAGATTACAGTATCTGATTTATTAATTACTTCAGGAGCACTAGGATCCCTGTCAGCCGCTAATTTCCAATGATATGCATTGGCAGAAATAGCTTTATTGATAGCATCTGCTACATTTCTAGAATCAGCCATGCCTGCAGCATTTGCAGAAGCTTGACCATTTGTGACATTAATATTTTGTGTTTTACCGGAAATTGTAAGATTTTGACCGTTGGCAGCTGTTGTAATATATGTATTGTCGCCCTTAATGCCTAATGTACTATTTGCAATATTTACATTGCCAGTATTTACATTACCAGAGAACGCAAGGTTAACGCTCTTTAATTGGGCTACGTTAACTGCATCTGTATCTTTTGTGCCCGCTGCAAGACCTGTAAGTTGACGTGTTACAGTAGTACCATTACCAATAGAAACAGCACCAGTTGTACTAGTAAGTACATTGCCAGTTAAACCAGAATAAATATCTGTACGGTTTGTATTAGGATTATAACCTTTATTAGTAACACCACCTATTACATTAGCAACTGAATCTCGACCTAAAGCAACACCACCATCAACGGTAACGCTAGAATCAGGACCAATAGCAACAGATTTAACTGCACTTGCATTAGCTCTAGTACCAATAGCAATAGAATGTTGAGATGTGGAATTAACGCGACTACCTATGGCAATTGATTCTAGACCATTAGCTGTCGTTGCGGAACCGATTGCAAGAGCTCTATTGCCTGTAGCTTTCGTTGGCGTAGATCCATATGAACCAATGGCAATTGTTCCTTCACTATTGGCATTAGCACTACCACCTAACGCCACAGAATTATCACCATCAGCCGTTACATTCATACCCATAGCAACACTATAAAATTTATTAGACTTAGCAGCTTGACCAACTGCGACACCGCCTAACGCAGCCGTAGTTTCATTAGTACCTACAGCAACACCATTTTTACCAGATGCAGAGGACTTATGACCTACTGCAAGGGAATTCTCCCCAGTAGCAGTAGTTTGCATACCAACAGCAGTAGCCGATGTAGCATTAGCTGTAGACAAAATACCTAAAACTGTTGAAGACGCACCTGTAGATGTATTCTTTCTACCTACTGCTACTGCACCTTCACCAGTAGCTTGAGATTCAGAACCAATAGCTAGAGAGTTAGATGTTTTAGCATTTGTCTTATAACCAATACTTACACCTGCACCTCCATCTGCCTTAGCAGCAGTACCAATAGCTACGCTATAACCACCAGAAGCAACCGCGTAGTCATCAAATCGATCAGATGATGCACCACCGATTGCAACGTCGCCACCATTAGTTGCTTGTGCATAAGTACCACCTGCAAAAGCACCAAAACCAGTTGCCTGAGTAGCACTACCAATAGCAGTACCACGAACACTAGAATTCGCAATTAGGCCTAAGGATACACCACCTCTGCCAGTCGCATGAGCACCAGCACCAATAGCTACAGCTGGTTGAGCTGGATCAGCATATTGTGAATTAGCTATTGCTCTGTAACCGATAGCAATAGATTGATTACTGTTGGACTGGGATTCATTACCGATAGCAAGACCATTAGTTAAGTTTGAATACATTTTAGTACCGCCCTCAATAGTTCCAGTCGGTCTATCTGCTGCAGTTACATCTGCAACTACACCAACTTGCATTGCCAAGGCAGCTAAGATACTTGCTACTACGATTTTCTTTTTCCCTGTTTTATTTTTTGCCATTTCAGATACTACAACGTAGCACTGTTTGGACTTAGACCAAATGACTTTAAATATCTTATTCATACATTTTCCTTCTTTAAATTACTAACCCTCAACTATATGAATCATATGTTCCACACTTCTCTCAGTCTGGAAATAATGAAAGCTACACAGACTTTCATTTATAAAACCTATCTTTAATTTTACCATAATTTATCTAATTTTCTCAATTTAAAAGTGTATTTTTTGGATATTTACTATTATCTCAATTATGCATAGAGCATGCTTAAACACGCAGTATCATCATAATTCATTTATGATTCACCTTAATAAATTGCATATTATATGAGTTTTTATACATTTAATTGAGAATATAAAGAATACTAGATTTCATTACAAAATTACTCATCGTCTAAAATATTCATAAATTATTCCTTATATACAGTTTTATTGATGATTTTATTAATCATTAAACTATAATTTTTAGACTATTTTATTTTATAGATATAGCTTTAATAAACTATTTTTATTTTCGTACTAAAAAGAGCCCCCCTCATTTGAGGAAGGCTCTTTCTAGTTTTACATATCCATTCACAGGATATACATAGTTCTAACTATATGTACAATATGATTATGCTTTATTTGCCAACAATTGGTTAACTGCTGCTTTCAACGCATCAATTTCAGATTGTTGTTGTTCAAGCTTGGATTTGTACTCTTCATTTTGGGAACGCAAGTGACTTACTTCATCTTGCATTACGTAGATAGAGCTGATAGGACCCGCTTTATAACGTTCTGGAATCGCATCTTTTCTATCACGGCTACCACCAAATTTATGAGTTACACCAGCATTAATCATGTTATGGCTAGAACCAAGTGTAACACCAATATTGAACATAGTATCTTCAGTTTTGTAATGGGCAAGACCGATTGCACCAGCTGTTTCACCACGGTAGTTACCAATACCTGCCATGATTTGTGTTGGTTCCAATGGATCGTATTGGATTGGTTTCAACGCTGCCATTGCTGCCGCATGTGCACCAACACGTTGTGTTTCAACACCTACATTGTTAATAGCTTGTTGTAAACCAGCTTTAGTTTCTTTCAATTGGCTAACGTTTACTGCATCTGTGTCAGCTGTACCAGGTGCTACACCATGAATTTGGTTGCCACCATTGTTCAAGCCATCTACAGTAAGGGATACAGGACTAGCTGCAGAGTTTGCAGGATTAATAGTCATGCCTGCACCATTAACTGTTGTAGCGTTACCAGCTGCATCTTTTACAGTTGTACCAGCAGGAGTAATCTTAGTGGATGGACCATTTTCATCACCTACAGTTACACTGTTAAGACCTTTCACGTCTTTAGCTAGGCTATATGTGAAAGTAGTACCGTCTTGTTTAACCTCAAGATTATCACCAGCTTGGAATTTAACAGTATCGCCACCTTGTACTTTTTCTACAGTACCGCCAGCTGCAGTTACATTCCATGCAGAAAGATCTTTAACTTGTTGTTTACCAGCATCTGTTAAGTTGCTCAAATCTTGGTTTGCTGCATTATCGATTTTTGCTTTAGTTGCATCATCGATCTTAACAGTTACGTCTTCACCATTAGCAACAGTTGTCAAACCGTTTTCGCCTTTAATATTGAATTTCACATCGCCTGTGCTCAAGGATTTTTCATCAGTAGAACCTGTGTTACCACCTAAAGAAATCTTACGACCGATTGCTTCTGTGTTTTTATCAATTTGAGCTTTGTTTGCTGCAATATTTGCTTTATTTGTTGCAATATCACCAGCATTTTTATTGATAGCGTCTTTGTTAGCAGCAATATTTCCTTTATTTGCTGCTACTTGATCATCAACTGCTTTCAATTGATCTTCAGTAGCTGCACGACCAGATACGGGTTGTGTTTGACCTGGAACCCAAGTTGTATTAGTTAAACCAGTTACTTGAGGCGTTTCTACACCATTTGTAGCCTTAACTTTTGGAGCTGTAATTGTGTCATTTGCAGTTACAGTATCAAATGTTACATCTTTCTTAGTAGCAATTGTGAAGTCTTTACCATTTTGAGTAATAGAGATATTATCACCATCGATGAACTTAACTGTATCGCCACCTTGAACTTTTTCTGCAGTACCATTATTAGCTACTACATTCCAAGCTGCTAAATCTTTAACTTGTTGTTTACCAGCATCAGTTAAGTTGCTCAAATCAGTGTTTGCTGCATTGTTGATTTTGTTTGCAGTATCAGCATCTAACTTAACAGTTACATCGTCGCCATTAGCTTCAGTAACGATACCATTTTGACCTTTAATATTGAATTTCACATCGCCTGTGCTCAAGGATTTTTCGTCAGTAGAACCAGTGTCACCACCTAAAGAAATCTTACGACCGATTGCTTCTGTATTTTTATCGATTTGAGCTTTGTTTGCTGCAATATTTGCTTTATTTGTTGCAATATCGCCAGCATTTTTAGTGATGTTAGCTTTATTCGCCGCTACTTGGTCATCAACTGCTTTTAATTGATCTTCAGTTGCTGCACGACCAGATACTGGTTGTGTTTGACCTGGTACCCAAGTTTTATTAGTCAAGCCAGTTACTTCTGGAGTTTCTACACCAGTTGTAGCTTTTACTTTTGGCGCTGTAATTGTGTCATTTGCAGTTACAGTATCGAAAGTAACATCTTTCTTAGTAGCAACTGTAAAGTCTTTACCATTTTGTGTAATTTCAATGTTATCGCCATTGATAAACTTAACTGTATCGCCGCCTTGAACCTTTTCAGCAGTGCCATTATTAGCTACTACATTCCAAGCTGCTAAATCTTTAACTTGTTGCTCACCAGCTGGAGTCAAGTTGCTCAAATCTTGGTTTGCAGCGTTGTTGATTTTGTCTTTAGTAGCATCATCAAGTTTAACAGTTACATCGTCGCCATTAGCAACAGTAGTAAGACCATTTTCACCTTTTACATTGAATTTCACATCTCCTGTGCTCAAAGATTTTTTATCTGTGGAACCAGTGTTACCACCCAAAGAGATGTTACGAGCGATTGCTGTTGTATTTTTGTCGATATTACCTTTATTTGCTGCTACTTGGTCATCAACTTTTTTCAATTGATCTTCAGTTGCTGCACGACCAGATACTGGTTGTGTTTGACCTGGAACCCAATCTGTATTAGTCAAGCCAGTCACTTGAGGAGTTTCAACACCAGTTGTAGCTTTTACTTTAGGCGCTGTAATTGTTTGGTTTGCAGTTACACTATCGAATGTTACGTCTTTTTTAGTGGAGATTGTGAAATCTTTACCCGCTTGTGTAATTTCGATATTATCACCATTGATGAATTTAACTGTGTCGCCGCCTTTAACATCTTCAGCAGTACCACTATTAGCAACTACTTTCCATGCCGCTAAATCTTTAACCTTTTGCTCACCTGCTGGATTCAAATTACTCAAGTTTTTATCAGCAGCGTTATCGATTTTATTTTTAGTATCTGTATCAAGCTGAACCGTTACATCTTCACCAGCTGCTACTGTAGTAAGACCATTAGCACCTTTAATATTGAACTTTACATCACCTGTGCTCAAGGATTTCAACATTGTGGAACCAGTATTACCGCCTAAGGAAATATTACGAGCAATAGCAACTTTGTTAGCTTCTGCTTTATCATCTGTTTTCTTCAATTGAGATACATTCACAGCATCTTTATCAGCTACGCCATCAGCTACGTTAGTAACTTTCATGTCGCCTGCATTGATACCTTTATCGCCATCAATTTTTACAGTTGGATTGCCTGCAGCATTGTTGAAAGATGCACTGTTCAAGCCAGTAAGATCTTTCTTCAAGGATACAGAAATATTTTTATTGTTTCTAGCAACCGTAATATTGTCGTCGCCAGAGAAATCTACAGTGTTACCTTTTTTAATTGCTTCTGGTGTTGCTTCACCATTAGCGGAAAGGTTCCATCCGTATTTATTTTGGTCGATAGCCTTATTAATTGCATCAGCCACGTTAGCAGAATCTGCCATGCCTGGAGTTGCTGTAGCTGTACCATTTGCAACAGTAATATCTTGCTTTTTACCAGCAATTGTAATTTTCTTACCATTAGCTGTAGTTGTAATATATGTATCGTCACCATTTACAGCTAATTTACTGTTAGCAAGGTTTACGTCACCAGAACCGGTGTCGCCTGTGAAAGCAAGGTTTACACTCTTCAATTGTGCTACGTTGACTGCATCTGTATCAGCCGTACCAGCAGCAACATAGTTGATTTGACGAGTTTGACCTGTTGTACCAACAGCAACGCCACCCAATGTAGATGTTAACGTTGCACCAGTTAAGTTAGCATAAGTATCAGTACGACCAGTATTAGCATTATAACCTGCTACACCTGCCGCAGTACTAGCAACAGACTTAGAACCTATTGCAACACCATCAGCAGTTGTAGCACTAGCACCATCACCAATAGCAATCGATTTAACTGCACTTGCGTTAGATCTAGTACCGATAGCAATACCATCATTCTCTGATACTGAGCTTTTTCTACCAATAGCAATACTGTTATCTGCAGTGGAAGAGCTTTCTCCGCCAATAGCAATACTATAATCTTTAGTTGCATTGGCTAACATACCGATACCAACACCTGCAGTTCCAGCGGCCTTTGCCCTAGATCCCAATGCAGTAGAGGATGCACCAGATGCAGCAGTACCATGACCAATTGCAGTAGATTCAATATTGGAAGCTATCGCATCAGCCCCCAAAGCACTGGCATTGCCATCTGTTGCCTTAGCACCATGACCAACTGCCACAGTATCATCCTCGGACGCAATGGAGTTAGCACCTACCGCTGTAGCATTTGCCGATTTAGCTTGTGCTGATAACCCCAATGCAACTGTAGATCGACCTGTTGCATTAGCACCATCACCAATAGCTACAGAGCTTGTTGCAGCCGTATCTGTAGATGCATTAGGACCAATCGCAATAGAGTTATTAGCTTTTGCACCAGTATTATCTTTATTAGGATTATCATTAGAATTAATAGATACATATTTATAAGCAATTTGATCTACGATGGCAGCCAACTGAGAACCATTGATAGCATCTGTAGATGTAGAACTTACTTCACCAGGTGCTACGTTTTTCAACTGACGTTCATAACCTGCAGCACCGAAGGAAACAATATCACCTTCTAGAGTTTTGTCACCACCAGCCCATGTTGCAGTGATACCATTTGGTAATGTATAGCTAGATTGCTTTGTACCTGCTTTATCTGTAGTAGAACCGCCACCTAATGCGACAGAGTTATCACGATTTGCTTTAGCACCTGTACCAATAGCGATTGCATTTGTTACAGAATCATTATCAGCAGCACTTGTGTTAATACCTGTCAAAGCACCAGCAATACGATTTTTAGAGTCAGCACCCGTACCAATAGCAATACCAGCATTACCAGATTGCCCTTTAGTACCCACTGTGATACCGATATGGTCTGCTGTAGCATTATTATAATCCCTCCACTTAATTTCATACCCTGTTAAAGCTTTAACAGCATCAGAAACAGTAGCGACAGTAGCTTTACCTGTATTAATATCAGTATAAACTGCTTTAGTAGACGTCATTCTATCAGCATCGTCACCACCAATAACGATGGAGGAGTGACCAAGGGCTTTAGTATTACCACCAATAGCAATAGCTTGATCACCTACAACGGTAGCCCCTTGCCCCGGTAATGCACCACCACCAATGGCAATACCTTGTGAAAATGAAGTACCAGCTTCGTTTACTGTCGCACTAGTACCAATAGCAATCGCAGTACCACCATTTGCAATTGAATTTTTACCTACAGCAACACTTGGTGTATTACCATATAGGCCTTTTGAATAAGCATTTTGACCAATAGCAACCCCACCAGCAGCAGTCTCTGCTTTTGCAGCAGTACCAATTACAACAGCATCACTAGTAGTAGCTTTTACATTTGTACCTAAAGCAACTGCATTTACACCTGTAACACTAGCACTGTTACCTAAACCGACTGCATTGGCACCTGTAACAGTAGCACTATCACCAAAAGCTACAGATGCACTACCAGTAGATGTAGGCACCTCGTTTACAGCCAATGCTACATTAGCATTAGACATAGCCAAAGCTGCAAATACAGCAGCTACTACAATTTTCTTTTTACCGCTATTGTTCTTAGCGAATTCAGATACTACTACGTAGCAATTTTTGGATTTGCTCCAAACTACTTTAAAGATTTTGTTCATTCTTCTTTTCTCCTATAAACCTTCTTATAATCTCTCTATACATATTTACTATAATTACTATAATTTGTTAGTCATAATTGACTTTTAATTTTTTCGATGTAGTTAGTATATCAAAATCTTCGATATAGTTGCAAGTACTTTCATTAAACTTTCACAAAAATAATAACCTATGCAAATACTGCAATTATGCGGATTTTTTTATGCCTCATATCAAAATCTTACCATAAACGTGGCATTTTTACACCATAAATAAAGTTCCAAAATGAATATAAACTCATAATTAACTTTTTAAACCACGTTTATATGATTGCGGGCATAGAAAAACACCTCTATAACTGAATAGTACAGTTCAAACCGTACATCTTCATTACAGAGGTGTTCACTTCATTAAATTTATATAAACTTTTAAATTTTATTCATTACCTTAAATACATAAGCACTTTGTTCATGTGCTAATTTGATGCGCTTCTGTAAACGTTCCATATATGCTCGATATATGTCTTGCGCTTCTTCAATGGTTACGATATTAAAATTAATACCATCCCCTACCGGCAGTTGACTAAGGCGAGGTAAATCGGCAGTAATGATTGTACCAATCTTTGTATAACCACCTGTTGTTTGGCGATCCGCCATAAGGACAATAGGGTGGCCATTAGATGGTACTTGAATAGATCCGAACACAGCACCATCAGAAATAATGTCTGCACTGTCAACGTGTTCAATTTCAGGACCATCTAATCGGAAGCCCATACGATCACATTCTACTGTCAGTGTGTAAATGTTATCACTAAAGGTCTTAATCCCCTTCTCGGTAAAATGTTTTGCTTGATCACCTAGCACAACGCGTAACGGTTCATGACATTCACGACCTCCCCGGTTATATAATGTTGTATTGAATAGAGTATGACCTTCACCGCGATAATCGCATACATGTACTTCGTCTCGAGTAAAAGCTTTAATGCCTAGCTCATCGCCCTTTTGTAATGGGCGCCCCTCAAGGCCACCTATTTTTGCCTTTGTATGGGTAGAAACACTGCCGTTGATACTTGGCACATCGATGCCACCAGAAAACGCAATGTACATGCGTACACCACATTGACTAAAGCCGCCGGAAATGACATCACCATCATGGCATACAAATGGAATATAACGAGGTACGCGCACATTATTGATGGTTGGTTCCATGTCTGCCCCTGTAAAAGCAACGATACAGGTTCCTTTCACGGTTAACGTAGGTGGCAATAAGGTACATTCTAAGGCACCTGCCGTTTCCACATTGCCTACGAGGGCTTGCCCTAAGAGGTAGCTTTCACTATCCATCGGACCCGCTACAGGCATACCGTATTGTTGGAACCCAACGCGCCCTTCATCTTGAATTGTCGTATACATGCCAGGTGAAGTTACGTAGATCGATGATTTCTTAAATCCATTAATAGCCACGCAACTCACCTACCTCTACTTCATACATTGACGGTACATATTCCGAACCCAATGCTTTAATACGATTATATTCCGCTTCATCAATTGGTACATAGCGCACATAGTCGCCAGCACTCAATAGAGCCGCTTGTTCCTTGGACATATCATACATGGTTACAGGTGTACGACCAATAATCTGCCAACCCCCTGGAGAGTCAGACGGATACGTTCCCGTCTGCTCCCCTGCAATACCAACAGAACCGGCTGGTATCAATGTTCTTGGTGAGGACAAACGAGGCGTTGCAATGCGTGGATCCATCCCGCCTAAGTAGGTAAAACCAGGGATAAAACCAAGCATATATACTAAATAGTCCGTACCACTATGAATAGATACAACCTCATCTTCGCTTAACTTATTATGAGAGGCCACAAAGCCGAGGTCTGGACCAAACTCACCGCCGTACACGGTAGGAATTTCTACAACAGTGACAAGCTCATTATCATTATCTGCCATGGTCTGCTCCAGCGTAGGCTCAATGATGTTACACAATTCCGAATAGGAATATAGCATAGCATCATATTGTAAAAGCAATGCACAATAGGTAGGAACTAATTCAATGATTCCCTCTAGATGCAGCTCTTGAATTCGCTCTATCGTTTGACGTATATGTCGATTAATCTTTGGATCGATGACTTGACCAAAATCAATAGAGATAGCGCAATCTCCTACAGGTGAAATTGTAGGTTTCATAGGTACCTCCTTCCTAAAACTAGAAAGAACCATTACCTTCAACCGAAAATAATGGTACTTTCACAACTATCTAATTAACCAAGTAATTTAGCAATGCCTTGTAAGGATGTAACGCCGATATAGGCTGTTACAAGTACTACAATCCAACCTGTATAGTATAAGAATTTGTTATGTTTGTAGTCCCCTACGATTTCAGATTTATGAGTGGCAAAGAGCATTACTGCCAATGTAATCGGCAAGATCAAACCGTTTACAGAACCCGCTAAAATCAATAAGGATGCTGGTTTACCAATGAAGATCAAAATACATGTAGAAACGAAGATAAAGGCCATAATAGTCAATTTTTCATTGCGTTCTACCACTTTGAACAATGTTTTTAAGAAGGACACGGATGTGTACGCTGCACCTACTACAGATGTTAAGGCTGCACAGAAGAATACGATACCAAATAATTTATGACCGATTTCACCAGCCCCTAAAAGGAATGCAGAGCCAGCCGGATCTTTAGGATCTAACGCAAAGCCCATGGATACTACACCAAGAACCGCCAAGAATAACAAGATACGAACCACTGCATCTACCGACATACCCATGAATGCTGCACGGCGCACATCTTTCAAATGTTCTTGACCTGTAATACCTGCATCAATGAGGCGGTGACCGCCGGAGAAGGTAATGTAACCACCTACAGTACCACCGATAAGCGTAATAGTAGCAAGCCACGGATAATGCGTTGGTGCCACCGCATGAGTAACCGCTTCAGCCACTGGAGGGTTTGTAGAGAATGCCACATAACCAATCAATACTAGCATAACAGTACCAAGAATTTTTGCGGTGTTATCTAGAACACCACCCATTTTTGGAGATGCGAATAATAGAATACCCAAGATACCACTAATAGCCGCCGCTGTCGTTGTATCAATACCAAATACAATGTTTAGGCCCATGGACGCGCCCCCAATATTACCGATATTGAAAGCAAGACCACCAAGGGAAATCAAGAATGCTACGAAATAGCCAAGACCTGGCAATACTTTATTGGCAATATCTTGACCGCGCATTTTAGATATGCCAATGATAGTCCACACATTGAGCTGTGCCACAATAGAGAAAATAACGGAAACAACGATGGCAAACGCAAAATCAGACTTCAACTCATTTGTAAATGCCGCCGTTTGTAACATAAAGCCCGGCCCAATAGAGGACGTGGCCATCAAGAAAGCTGCCCCCAAGAGGACAGATAAACTCGCTTTACCTGCAATTGGTTTCATAAAAACCTCCACACAATAATTTATTGATTAACTATCTATTATGTACTTACTATTTACTACATATTTACTATGTATTACGTATTTGCTATGTATTACATATTTGCAATGCATTACATATTATCTATGTATTGCTTATTCGCTAATTGCCGTTTTACTATTTACGGTTCTGAAAATTAGCTACTGTAACACCCGCTTTTGTAAGGCCTTCACGAATATAATTTGTGAAAGCAATCGCTTCAGGGTTATCGCCATGGACGCATACAGAATCGGCTACAATATCGATAGTATTGCCTGTATTAGTAACAACCTTACCTTCTGTAACCATCATAAGAACTCGTTCGAGAGCCTCTTGAGGGTCTTTTATGAAAGCGCCTGGTTCTGTACGAGGTACCAATATACCTTCATCAGTGTAACCACGATCTGCAAAGACCTCTTGAATTACAGGAATGCCTCGACGCTGTGCTTCTTTTGCAATATAGCTACCGCTTAACACCATAGCTGCAATGTTAGGGTTTACCGCTTGTAATCCATCTAATACGGCATCTGCCAATGCAGGAGTTACACAAGCCGTATTATAAAAAGCACCGTGTAATTTCATATGTTGCAATGTAACGCCATAGCTATCACAGAAGGCTTGCAATGCACCAACTTGATATATCATATACGCTTTTGCCTCTGCAGGGTTCACTGCCATTGCACGACGGCCAAAGCCCATTAAGTCAGGATATCCAGGATGAGCCCCTACGGCTACGCCCTTCTCCTTGCACATGCGAACTGTCGCATCCATAATGAGAGGATCCCCAGCATGCCATCCACAAGCAACATTAGCACTAGTTACATGATTTAATACTTCACTATCCATGCCTAATGTATAGTTGCCAAAGCTTTCACCTAAATCGCTGTTTAGATCTACATAATGTGACATCAATACTCTCCTCCCTTTCTTCATCTCTTTTTTAAATTCTATAGAATATTGAATTTATAGATATGATTATACTAAATAAATCGATATATTAGCAATGATTTTTGTCATGTATACAAAATCCCTTTATTAATACACACCTATTAATTCATAAAAAAAGCACCCGACATATTGTCGGGTGCTTTCACCATCAATAGGACTATTATTATTTATTTGTATATGGAGAGAGTTGTAAGGGATTCATTGGTTAGTGTCAATAGCCTACTGATTATTTATTGTCCTTGGATGCAGCATCATCAGCTTGTTTGCTGTCGTCTGCAGATTTTTTATCACTGGATGTATCATCAGATTTTTTATCAGTATCTTTATCAGCGTCTTTATCACCGATAACAATGTGACCATCTACAACATCAGCAAGCAAGTGTTTTGCATCGATGTGATCCAAGTAGAAGTCAGTTACATTATCGCGAATTTCAGATTCGATAACACGGCGTAATGGACGAGCGCCCATAGTTTTATCATAACCTTGTTCCATCAATAATTCTTTAGCTGCATCTGTTACATCAAGAGTGATGTCTTTTTTAGCCAAAGTTTTGTTAACTTGATCAAGCATCAAGTCTACGATTTTCTTCAAGTCGTCTTTGCTTAATTGGTTGAACTCAATTACTGCATTGAAACGGTTCAAGAATTCTGGACGGAAGAATGGAGCGATACGTTCCATTACATCAACTTTGTTTTCATCGTCATTATTTTGACCATAACCAAAGCCTGCGTTAGATGTAGCAATGATAACTGTATTTTTGAAGTTTACTGTGTTACCTTGACCATCTGTTAAGCGGCCATCATCCAATACTTGAAGAAGTAATGTAATAACTTGAGGGTCTGCTTTTTCGATTTCGTCGAACAATACGATGGAGTAAGGATTACGACGAACCCGTTCAGTCAATGTGTTGGAGTTATCTTCGTAACCAACATAACCTGCTGTAGCACCAATCAATTTAGAAACAGCTGTGCGATCACTGTATTCGGACATATCCAAGCGAATGATAGCATCTTTGTTACCAAACATATCGAGTGCTAATTGTTTAGCCAATTCTGTTTTACCAACACCAGTAGGACCTACGAATA
>OGIU01000359.1_pt1 | contig 29492 bp, 14 predicted proteins | sample 1571791 | NCBI WGS metagenome assembly OGIU01 (sample SAMEA2582104, study PRJEB24529) | metagenome | biome: Human gut stool | place: China | collected 2011
ATTGAAACTCAATAAGTCTGGTAGAGTAAGTTCTTCCAGAACTGTAAAACAGTATAACACATTGATTATCAACGACAAGATTAAAACGACAGAAAACAATAAACCTCTATTCTGAACTATCTGAATCGGTTTTGAACAAAGATATTCTACTTGATTTCTACTATAAGTACTGCTTTTAAATAAATAAATGATAACATCGGACAGAGAAAAAGCCAATACCTCTTAGATACATACTCATAGCTTATTTATTATAATCATAATAAGTTTATCTACAATAAAAAGATACATTATCAATAATAATCCCCTTTGTGAATAGATAGGCTCGATCCATATTTTATATTCATGAAAAAGACTGTCGAAAGTCACATAAGAACCTCCGACAGTCTTCTTTACCAAGATATTACACTATTCTATTGGCTATGCTTATTATTTAGCATCCCACCAAACACGAGTGTTATTGAAATCATTTTCATTAGTCAATCCCATTCTACCCAAAGCCTCCAAATAATTGGTAGAATTGATTTGAAGTTCTGATGACGGATAAGGGAAACGACGAACGATATCAGGACCATATTGACCCAAGTCGCTCCAATTATCATGAGCAGAACCTCTTTCTTTCAATTCCGGATATCCGGAGCGACGCCAGTTTGCATAAGTTTCGTATTCATCAAAGAAGCAAGTAATCCAATACTGTGTATTGATTTGTTCCAAAGCCTTTGATGAATTATAAGCATTAGCAGTCAAATAATCATTGACAGCACTGCTTGTCAAATACGTATTATAAAGGGTTTTGGCATTCGCACTGGGGTATTGAGAGAACTGCTCCATGGCACAACGAATACCTGCATTATAGAAACTTTCGGCACTGCCGTTAATCCAACCACGGTAAGCTGCTTCTGCCAACAACAAGTTAGTTTGTGCAGCCGTACAAACAAATGTAGGTCCTGTAGGATCCCCATAAGTAGAACGATTAGGCTGTGAATGAGTCTTTTTATAATAGTTAGGACTGGCTGTATTCGACAATACCTCATCCGTATATTCTTCAGGATAGTACTTCTTGATAGAATAACTTGAAGTAGGTCCCATGCTAAAGAAACCAATCAGACCTTTTTGTTTCTCCGGTGCAGAGAGGGCAGGATCTGCAGGATCTACATCCTTAGCTTCATAAGTGTCAGGATAAACAGCCATAATCAAAGGAATACGCGGATCATTCATTGATGTCAAAGCATCAATAAAAGTCTTGTTGATATAAGCCACTCCCGGATCCTCATGTATGATAATCTTTGCGTAAGGTTCACTGGAATCATTGGTTGTTACGCCACCGGCATGGTTCAAACGACAGTTATCAGCTGTTTCAGTTATAACACCATTGCTGTATGCTTTTGCCGCATATTCCTGAGCTTTGGCTGCATTCACTTTAGTCAAACGCATGGCAACACGCAACATCAGTGAGTTGGCAAACTTCTTCCATTTGGACACATCGCCATTATAATAAAGATCTTGCGCCCCCATAGAAGCTGTTCCGCTGCCTAAGTTAGCCTGAGCCTCATCTAATTCTTTTAAAAGATCATTATAAATATCTTCTTGCTTATCATATTTAGGATAAGAGAACTCTTTGGGTTGACCGGCCTGGCTATAAGGAATATCCCCATGAAGGTCAGTCAGGCGATGGAAGATGTATGAACGGACAATGCGGGCAATCTGATAATTCTGCTCCATAGCCGGATTATCCTTCCATTGAGCAATAACAGTCTGAATGTCACGGATAGCTCCACGGTCGCCGCCACTTAAAACCGATCCCCAGTAAGAGGCAGTATAACTATTTTCATAAGCATTAATGCCATAGCTCCACCACCATCCGCCGGCAGCGATATGCTGATTCCACTGAGACAAATAGATCAAGCCGTTACGCCAAACATCCCAGTCAGAACCTAACGCCTGATGTTGGGCATTGGTGAAAACCATTACATAGGGCACATTGCCTTCATTCAAGTGCTCCGGGTCGATATTAGTATCGCCAAAGTCACCACAACTCGTTGCCACCGCCATCAAAGACAGTGCGGCAAATGTATTTTTAATATATTTCTTCATATTAGTAAGTCCTTATTTGTTTAGAATTTAAGATTAACATTGAAACCGATGTTACGTGTATAAGGATAACCGTTCAGTTCAAGACCTTGACCGTTACCATTATTATATGCAGCTTCCGGATCAATGTTGTCGGTATGCTTAATAATTGTCCAAAGGTTACGTGCGATTAATGATACGTGCAATCCCTTTACTACTTTCAACTTAGAAAGGACACTTGTAGGGAATTCATAGCTAAGAGACAATTCGCGCAATTTCACGAAACTTGCATCATAAGTAAATTCTTCTGCAATGTTCTGATCTGTAATTTTACCCCAATAACTGTAAGCTCTTACAGCCGTTGTGTTAGGCTGACCGGTTGCTTCGTCAATACCCGGGAATACATAAGTTTGGTTAGGAGCTTCTGTGGTACGTCCCTGCAATGTATTTTTGTGCATACCATTACTATATGCCATGTAGTTTGTTCCCGAGAACAATTTAGCGCCAAATTTGAAGTCAACCAAGAATGCCAAAGAGATATTCTTATATTTCAAGGTATTATGCCATCCACCGGTATACTTATAAACACCGTTTCCAAGGCTTACCTGTTCACCGTTATTCTGCGGCATACCGTCTTTCAACAGCAAGTTGCCCTTGTCGTCACGTTTGTATTTATAACCGATGATTTCACCATAAGATGAACCAACCACATTATAGATACCAACAGAACCGATGTTAGAAGTAGCACCATCAATAGCCAGACGTTCTACACCTTCACCCAGGAATTTTACTTTTGAGTCATTCAATGCAAAGTTGAATGTAGTGTTCCACATAAAGTTGGCATTCTTTATCGGAGTACCATCTACCATGAACTCAAATCCCTTATTCTGTATCTTACCCACATTCATAATTCTAGAACCGAAACCACTGGCACTGGAAGTAGAAACCTGAGCAATATCATCCTTTGTATCCTTTATATAGTATGCCATATCGAAGTTCAAACGGCTTTGGAAGAATGACAGGTTCAAACCGATTTCTTTTTCCGTAATCTCTACCGGTTTCAAATCCGGATTAGGATAAGTGTTGTTATTCACGGTAACCACCTGCTGACCGTTAATCTTATAATTACGAACTTTGTAAGTCATCATATTCTGATATGCACTGGTTCCGTTGGATGCCATTGCCCAAGAAGCACGGATTTTACCAAAAGTAAACCATTCGGATGTCTTGAAAGTATCTGTAAATACCCATGATGCAGTAACAGAAGGATAGAAATAACTGTTATTGTCCGGTGACAGGGTAGAGAACCAGTCATTACGTCCTGTTACGTTCAAGAACACCTGATTCTTCCATCCGAAGTCGGCAGTGAAATAAAGCGAGTTTACTTTATACTGTGAGTAACCTATTTCTGCACGTGTATCTGTGGGGTCAAGGTTGTTTACTGACCACAAACCGTCTACCACGAAAGGACGTCCACCATTAGTGGGGTAATATTGCTTCATGGTATTGATTTGCTTGTTACCACCCACGGTGGCACCTACAGACCAGTCATTGAATGTCTTGTCAAAACCGAGCAAGAAGTTGTAGTTCATTTCATAATAGGTCTTCTGATATTCAGTCATGAAACCATTAGGATCGGCAGCTGCGCCAATGGGTTGAACCTGCTTGAACTCAAGGTTGTAACCGTCACGCTGAACTGCACCCTGTATGTACAACCAGTCTTGAATGTCCCACTTCAAAGTCATGGCACCGGTCAGACGGTTCTTTCTGGCATCATTGGTCTTGCGATACTGCAACCAGTAAGGGTTATTGAAGTAAACACTGTTTCCCGAAAGCATTTCTTTGCCATCGGCAGTAGTACCCCAATCGGCTGTTTCACTGCCACGTTCCATCCAACGGATATCGAATGAATTGGCATGCCACAAAATCGCTGCATTGGTATTACCATTGGCATCAGACAGATTGGAACGGCCTTTAAATTTCTCGAACACATAGTTGGCATTTACACTGAAATGCAAGTTCTTGAGAATATCGTAAGTGGTGTTCATATTCATACCCACTTGGCGGTTGTTTGAGTTAGGCAGAATACTCTTTTCCATATTATTAGTCACACCGAAACGGTAAGTCACTTTCTCGTCAGAACCGGAAATGGCGATAGAAGATGAGTTGGTAACACCTGTGCGATAAAAGTTATCGAAATTATCGATATATGAATACTTGTAATTCTGACCCAAGAAGTTAACTGCATTTCCACCATCCATGGCTTCACCCCAGTTGCTTCTATCAGAATCGATAGCCGCTTGCTTGTCCATAGGACGCTTTCCATCGGAACCTTGTCCGAATATTTTTTGGAAGTCACGCTGGTCATAGATGGCATTGAATGTCAAGTTGTTATTTACTTCAACACTCATACCTTTGCCCTTCTTACCACTTTTGGTTGTAATAAGGATAGCACCGTTACCACCGCGATAACCGTAAAGTGCAGATGCAGCAGCGCCTTTCAATACCTGAATGTTTTCAATATCATCGGCATTGATATTATTCAAACCGTCACCCATATCAATACCGCCATATTGACCGGCAGAACCTTGGTTTGTATTATCAAAAGGAACACCATCCACCACATAAAGCGGCATGTTGTTTCCGGTCAAAGAAGCATTACCACGGATAATAACACGTGATGAACCTCCTGAACCGGTAGCATTACCTGCTACACTAACACCGGCAATCTTTCCGGAAAGTGCGTTACCCACGTTGGGATCACGGGCCAAAGTAAACTCTTCACCTGCCACCTGAGTGGTAGAGTAACCCAATGATCTGGACTGACGTTTGATACCGAGGGCAGTTACTACCACTTCATCCAAAGTTTGGGTATCATCTTTCAATGTGATATTGATTGGTTTTCCATCCCAGGCAATTTCCTGAGTGATATATCCCACAAAAGAAACTTGAATAATATCTCCCTTCTTTACATTACTTAGTGAGAAGTCACCGTCAAGACCGGTGATTGTGCCGTTAGTAGTTCCTTTTACTACTACGGACGCTCCGATAATAGTCTCACCTGTGGCATCTTTTACCACACCTGTACATACCCCATTCTGCTGTGTGATTTTCACATCGGCCACACCGGGATTAGTAATCGCAAATGCTGCTCCGGTAGAGGCACCCATTAGAAACAGCATCATACTGACTGATTTTAGTCGTTTCAACATAACTGTGATTTTTTTAATTTGTTTATTGAAAATCAGGGAGTTACACCCTTCTAGTTCTTCCAGAACTGGAGAATGGCGTAATGTGCTGATTTTCAATAGTACATTGAAAACGACAAAAAATAAAGAATCTCTATTCTGATTTATCTGGATTGGTTTTAGGACAGGGATTTCTACCGAGAATCTACCATTTACCTATTCATATAGAAACGGCATTTATCATGACACTTCAGATAACCGTATCTTCCTTATTATAAGCTCAATAGCATATATAAAGCAAAATGCAATAAATAAATCATTAGAACTTTGACATAATAATATCTCAAAACCCTTTAAAACAGGTCATTTAAGATTTGAGAGTCTTTAGGAGTAACTATAGCACAGGTGGGAGGAAAGAAGCTAATAAACGGAAATAGCTTCAGCTCCTTTTTAAAAGAAGGTGAAGCTATTTCTGCTTACTTATAATGCTAACAGCATTATTTTTTCATTTTAAATTGCAATGCAATCGGTTCATTTTTAAGACCTTTGGGCAATGTAACCTTTACTTTTTCTCCATCACGAGAATATTTCAGACTCTTGTTACCCTTCAACAAAGTCATCTTGCCACTGGGAATGTTGCCGGTCCATTCTATTGTTTCAGGCAAATTCTCACCTTCGGGCAATGCATAAATAGCATATAAGGTCTTTCCGTCTTTATCGGCAGTAAACCATACATTACCATCATGATATACCGGGGTGGTACGGGTATTGTAAATAGCCTTTCCATTCGTTCTCATCCAGTTACCTACTTCGTGCAGGCGTTTCACTACTTCATCTTCTATCACACCGTCAGGGGTAGGACCTACTCCCAATAACAGACAACCACCTTTGGCAGTGATCTCAGTCAGGATATTAATCACCTTTTGCGGAGATTTGAAAGGAGCATTGGGCACCCAACCCCAGTCATTGCTCAAAGTAATGCAGCTTTCCCAAGGATAATCAAGTTGTGTTTCGGGAATACCACGTTCCGGAGTCTGATAGTTTTCATTCTTTCCACGGATACTACGGTCTACGGAGATCAAACCCGGGTGCGTTTGGCGTGCTTTCTTTAAGATGCCGTCCAAGTCAATATCATCGCCTTTCACCCAGCCGCCGTCCAGCCAAAGAATATCGAAACTTCCGTAGTCGGTCATTAATTCATTCAACTGATTCTTGGTAAATTCCTGATAGTTTCTCCACCATTCGGGATGGCGGTCTTTCTTGTAATTAATATTACGGTTGGGAGTGGCAAAATATGGATTCCAGAACCATTCGCAATGCCAGTCCGGCTTAGAGAAGTAACATCCCATCATGAATCCTTTTTGGCGAAAAGCATCAAATACATGGTAAGCTACATTCTTGCGTGGATTGTTCTTGAAAGGTCCGTTGGCTACCGAGAAATCAGTATATTTAGAATCAAATGTGCAGAAGCCATCATGATGCTTTGTGGTGAAAATCATGTATTTCATTCCCGCATCCTGCATCACATCCGCCCATTGTTCGGGATTGAAGTTTACCGGGTTCAAAGAATCTTTCAAGCCCCAATACCACTTCTTATAGTCATCGTAAGAAAGATTCTTCTTACGTGAAATCCAGTCTACGTCTTCCGAGCAGATAGACCACGATTCTACAATACCGGGAACAGAATACAGCCCCCAATGAAACAATACACCGAACTTTTGGTCCTGCCACTTATCCAGTTTTTCCAATACTTGTTGGTCGGTAGGCCATACATAGTCTGTTGCCTCCGATTGCTTGTGTACAAAGCCCTGTACTTGTTCCTGCGCATTTACACTCAGCGCGAGAGTTGTACACGCTATACATCCCAATAATTTCTTTAAGTAGTTCATAAAACAATATTTATTCGTTTTTCAAATTCTCGGGTAAAGTTACGGTTGTTTTGTCATCTTTGCAAATATAGCTTGCGCTTTTATAAAATGAATAAAGAGGAGATGTTTAACCATCCCCTCTTTCATGAAAAGTCTTTTAAAAAATTACTCTCCTGCTATTTCAGTATACCAAGTATCTTTCATCCAAAACAATTTAGCACTCCAAGTATCAGTACTACCATTGTTAGTTGCTGCATTATAATTGGCTGTATTATAATTCACTTCATCACTCGCATACTTCAAACGATTCGGAACAATAGGAGTGTCTACTGACGTTAGATCTCTCTTAAACTGAAGTTCAGGATATCCAGTACGGCGAACACAGTTCCATGCTTCCAACTCATTGTACATTCCAAAGTTAACCCATTTTTGAGTGATAATACACTTTTGCATATTCGATTCATTCCATTGACTTTCAGCATAAGCTCTAATCACTGCATCTGACGGTTTGCTAATTGCCTTGCGGTAAGTCCCCGTCGAATTCAGCTGGTAATAAAAGTCTGTAGATTGTATCATACCTTCTATGAATGCTTCTTTGGCTTTAGTTGCATTTACAGAACCAGCCCACCCCATAGCATAAGCTTCAGCTTTTCCAAAAGAAACTTCAGCAGCAGACATCCATAAGCCCGGCAGACCGGAGTTACGGGTAAAGGTCGCTGTATCAAGAGCAGCATAATACTTAGCTGTGCTTCCCTGATAAATGTAACTGGTATTTGCATCTTGATCACTTAATCTTTCAGATGGATCCAAGCCGATATATTTATCATCCGGGTTAGGATCATACAAAACCGGCAAACGTGGATCTGCATTCTCATAGCTACCATCAGCAGATACATTGAGGGCACGCATCATAGCTCCAGAAGCACGGTTGTAGCTTGAATTTTCAATAGCTCTGTTTATCTCATCCTGGAAATTAAGTTTGTCATTATCCGGAGATACAGTAGTCATTTCATTATTGTTGTCTACCATCGGATAAGTATCCGGGTCAGTTAACATTTCCTGAATAGCAGCCTGTGCAGTAGCAGCCAGTTCGCCATTAGATGCCAAATGCAACGCAACTCTCAAACGTAAAGAGTTGATGTATTTTCTCCAAAGTGTAAGATCTCCTTTGTTTACGAAATCCTGAATGGCAAGCTGGGCAATAGTCGACGATTTTATATTTCCGGTTTGCAGATAGTTATTAGCATCTTTCAGGTCATCTAAAATAGTCTTATAAAGATCAGTGTCTTTATCATAAGCCGGTTTAGAACCTGCATAGTCGCCGGTATACCATAATGTAGAAGCCTGGCTATATGGTAAGCTTCCAAACAAACTCAACATTTCACTCAACTGCTGCTGCATTACACTTCGACCAATGATCAAATAAAGCTTATTTAATTCTTGGTTACCAGGATCCAATTCATTATAAGTTTTCTCCAGTAATCTGTATTGTGATAACATATCATAGAAATCCTGCCAGCGAGTATTGTAGTACCCGGTACCGGCACCCATATACCGCCCTCTTGAATTGGTGGAACCAATAACTTGAGAGAACATGCCCGAAGTAGTAGACTGTACATAATAGCGATAGTAAATAGGATTCAGCCAGGTATTACCTGCCTTGAAAACCCCTGTCAACACCTTGTCGCAGGATACGACTTTTGTTTTACTAGGATCATCGTATTTGCTTGTATAACTGTCGTCAGAGCAAGATACTAGGGCAAAACCCGCTACGCATCCTAGAATGATTGAATATATTTTTTTCATCTTTATACTATTTAATATTGGTTTTAATCCGGTTAAAATCATTAGAAACTAGCACGCAAAGAAGCACCGAAAGTTCTGGTTGTTGCGGTTGAGCCTCCAACTTGTGCCTGATAAATCCAAGATGTACCATCAGATGCCTCTGAGTCAAATTCTTTCAAACTCTTATAGAAGTAGAATAAGTTACGTCCATAAATAGATATTGATAAGTTGTTGCAAGCAAACTTCTTGGTCAGAGACTTTGGAAGTGTGTAACTCAAGCTAACTTCACGAAGTTTGAAATATGTATTCTTCTGGATCGCATTTTCATAAGTAATATTACCAGAGTATCCCCAACCATATTGGTTATAGTTAGTTTCACCGGCAGTAACAATAATATCATTGCGAGAGCCGTCTTCTTTCACACCCGGCTGAATTACACCATTACCATATACGGTACAACCGTTTACAGTAGAACCAACAGGTTGGTCAGTCAGGTGACGCTTGCTTGGATCTGTTAAGTCATTGCCATCACAATAGTAAGTCAAACCGCCATGTTTCGGATCACGGTTGGCTAATGTTGCTTCCAAGTTACCAATTTCCCTCATATATTGATAAGGTAAGTTCAGTACACTACCCCCAATACGGAAATCGACCGTTGCATCCAGCGTGAAGCTCTTATAGCTCAAAGAGCTGGAAATACCACCGGTTAATTTCGGCATAGCATTACCTGCCTTTTGGCGAGTTGTATAATCTACTTTGTAAAGACCATTGCTGTCTACAATTTTATTGCCATGCTCATCTTTCACTGTTCCATAAACATACCAGTCACCCATTGACTCTCCTACGTGTGATTCCAGTACAGCAGCGCCATTATCCACTGTCAAGTGTTCCAGACGGTCAAGACCATCTGCCAATTTTTTAATCTTATTCTTATTGAAAGCAACATTTCCACGCAAATCCCATCTCCAGTCTCTATTCTGAATAATAGTACCGTATGCAGAGATTTCCAAACCACTATTGGTTAGTTCACCCACATTCATCAGCATGGTTTTACCACCTTGTGAAGCTGCTGTTGTTGTTTTCAGAATCTGGTCTTTTACATCATTATAATAGTAAGAGAGTTCGAATCCCAAACGGTTTCCAAAGAATTTATTTTCCCATCCTACTTCAAACTCATATTTCTTTTCCGGCTTGATGTCATTATTTCCTAATGCTGTATCAATCGTATTATATACATAGCCGGAGAAGTTACCCTGTTCATAACCTTGAGTTGCGTAATAAATAGCCGGAGCATTACCTACAATACCATAGCTGACGCGGACTTTACCATAGTCATACCAAGATGGCTTTTTGTCTTTCAAAAGCTCTGTATAGATCACGCTACCATTGATAGACGGATAAAAGAAAGAGTTATTTCCTTTTGCCAGTGTTGAAATCTTTTCTTGACGTGCGGTTCCTTCCAAGTAACCCCAAGAGTCATAACCATAAGATACAGTAGCAAACATAGCAGTTTTCTGCATATTCTGTTTACTCATCTCCGATTTGGCTTTCAAAGTAGAAGCATTCAAGTGGAACCAGTTTTCTTGGGAAAGACCTCCATCGGTTGAAACATTGGATTCATAGTAAGATTCCTGACGTCCAGACCAACCTATATTGGCTGTAATATTATGTTTTTCAGCAAATGTCTTGTCAAACATCAACATAATATCACCATAATAAATTTCATATTTATTGTTTCTCAACCCATAAGCACCGGTGTAAGTTCCGTTTGAGCTAAAGCTGTTCGGTTTTTCCGTATGGTCTTGGTTTTCAATTTCATTGGAAGTTACATCGGTGGAGATACGACCTCTCAAAGTCAACCAGTCGGTAATGTTCCAACTAGGAGTTACGCTTCCGATGAAACGATTGTTATTTTCAATCTGATCTTTCTTTAATACATTCCACAAATATCTGTCAATCAAATTGTAAGATCCAAGACATCCGAAAGCAAATGCTTCATCCGGAGTCAAAGTTTCAGATCCGTTTGTTACATTCATATAGCCCATACTGGTTACTGTATGGTCACGCAGATAAGCCAAATCAGTGAATCCACCAAACATACCACCATAATTACATACTAGCTGGTTGATACGATAAGCACGATTCTGAATGTGCTGACGCATATAGCTGGCAGAATAATCCAATTTGATAGTCTTGGTAACGTTTGTTGATCCGTTCAATGCAAAGTTGTGCTTGTTGTTGTTAGAATTCAACTGTGTAGACTGAATGTCATTATAGGTATAAGAGAAACGGACATTGTTCTTCTCGCCGGCTGAACTGACAGCCAAGTTATATGTTTGATTCCAACCTGTACGGAAAATATCATTCCACTGATTATGGTCAATAGGACTATATGGACGATACGTGTTGTCAAAGTAGTAAACATCTTGTCCGTCATACTTAGGTCCCCAAGTGTAATAGGTATTTCTTACTGAGTGAACCATATTGCCGTTCATATCCTGACGTTGGTAAAAGCCACCGTTCTGTTTTTCATAATCAGTACCATTAGAGGCAACCAAGGCATTATCGTAACCCGGGCCATATTCTTTCTGAATCTTAGGCATATAGGCAATTTTCTCCATGCTCACATTGGCACTGAAATCCACATTTACACCTTTCGATCCTTTACCGCTTTTGGTCGTAATCATTACTACACCGTTAGCAGCCTCTGAACCATAAAGTGCAGAAGCGGCTGCGCCTTTTAAGATTGAAATGTTTTCAATATCTTCCGGATTGATGTCTACCAAACCATTTGATTCTACACGTTGGCTACTCCAATAATCTTTATTGTTGGCATCACCATTGTGAATGGGCACACCATCCATAATGATAAGCGGCTGAGTGGTACCCGTGATAGAACTTAGGCCACGTACCGAAATAGAAACAGAAGAAGTCCCGCTACCAGGAGCTGCCTGTATGCGTACACCTGAAGCCTTACCATACATTGCCGAAGCAAAGTTGGAAGCACCTGTTCTAACCAGTTCATCAGAACCTACAGAACTAACAGCATAACCCAACTTTTTGGCATCCTTCTTGATACCCATTGCAGTAACTACAACTTCGTCCAAAGTCTGGGTATCATCCAGTAGGGTTACATTGAGAGATTGCCCATTCCATTTAACTTCTTGGGTCTGATAACCTACGAAAGAGATAACAATAATATCTCCCTCTTTAACATTGCTCAATGAAAAGTCACCGTCAATACCGGTGATTGTTCCATTCGTAGTTCCTTTTACTACTACGGACGCTCCAATGATAGTCTCTCCAGTGGCGTCTTTCACGACGCCTTTACATACCCCACTCTGTTGTGTGATTTTAGCATCGGTTACACCATGATTGGTAACCGCAAATGCTGCCCCGGTAGAGGCTCCCATGAGGAGCAGCATCATACTGACTGATTTTAGTCGTTTCAACATAACTGTGATCTTTTTTTAATTGTTTATTGAAAAACAGGCACTTATAGCCTTCCAGTTCTTCCAGAACTGGATAATCATGTAACACATTGATTATCAGTTATATATTTAGAGCTAAGGAATAATAGCAATCTCTATTCTGATTCATCTGAGGCGCTTTTTAGCGGATTATTTCTACTTATTTTCTATCGTAGTATATCCTATCTGAATAAAAATCCTATGTGGAAGTTGAATCTTGTATAATACATAAGTTCAAGTAAATGAGATAAATAAGAAATAATAGAAAGGATAAACCGAATGAAATATGATTGTATTCCGATATATTCAGTAGTACTTATCCATCCCCTCTATAGCTCATATGAGCCATAAAAAAACGGATAAAAGAACTTATTCTATTAGTTTGTATCTTATTTTCCATTCAAAATGTTTTAAGTTTTATATTATTTGACTCTTAATTTGAATAAAAGTTAATCGATACATCTTTTTACTTTTTCTTTTCGGATAGTTGCCATACTATACATTCTTCAAATGCAAATTTAACAATTACACAAACCTTCTTTTGCTGATATAGATATAAGTGCATCCTATCCCCTTTTACTCTTTAGAGATTCTGCATATAGATAGAAAAGAGCAATACTATCTTTGATTGCAAATTCATTTGAGAAAAGACTCTATGGGTTTTTTCTCAAATTTTCCTTCAATCCTTCACAAATTCTTTGAAACGCCTATGAATAGGGAGGTTTATGCAAAAATCTCTTTCAGGTTTCTTTCAGGTTTCTTTCAGGTTTCCTTCAGCTTTCCTTCATTTTCCTTCAGCTTTCCTTCATGAAGCAGCTTCACTCTTCCCTCAGTTTTGCTTAGTTTCATTAAGCGAAACTCGAGTGTTCTCCTAGAGATACTGTAGTATCGCCCTGTGAACACTGCAGTATCATACTGGGACTACTGGAGTACCATGCCGGAAGTACTGTAAGTGAGAATGAGAATGGTCATATACCTTATTATATTGTATAGTAAAGAAGCAGCTCTGAGATAGTGTTATACTATAATTTAGACTTCTACTCGGCAGAAAGCATAAAAAGCAAAGGTTTGCTCTATCTGTTTCATCCTTTTAATTTTTCCTCTGTGTTGCATTCTGTTTTTTGGACAAGCCAAAAGTTCTCAAAACTTAAATCGGTGCTACTTATATTCTACTAATCACAGAGTTCCATTAAAAGAAAGTGGGGAAATGCCTACACTTAAGTCATAAATAATGATAAGAAAGTCTGTATCTCCTCCTCTATCAATCTTCTGTTAAAACTTGGTATATCGTTAAATATCAAGCGGAATATGAAAAATATTTTCCTATTTACTCTTGTATATTTTAAATTTATTATATATTTGCACCGTTAATCTAAATTAAATTGAAAAACATAGTTCTGGAAGAACTTACTCTACCAGACTTATTGAGTTTCAATCAACTTAAAAAAATCACAGTTATGTTAAAACGACTCAAATCAGTCAGTATGATGCTGTTCCTAATGGGTGCTTCCACCGGAGCAGCATTTGCGGTTACCAATCCCGGTGTAGCCGACGTGAAAATTACACAACAAAACGGGACATGTACCGGAATCGTCAAAGATGCTACAGGAGAAGGAGTGATCGGTGCATCTGTTGTGGTGAAAGGTACAACGAATGGTACAATCACCGGACTTGACGGGGACTTCTCGCTGAGCAATGTGAAAGAAGGAGATATTATTGTCATTTCTTTCGTGGGATACCAAACCCAAGAAATCAAATGGGCAGGAAAACCGCTTGATGTTCTTTTGAAAGATGATACTCAGTTGCTGGGTGAAGTGGTAGTAACCGCCTTGGGTATGAAACGTGCAGAAAAGGCATTGGGTTATGCCGTAACTGAAGTAAAAGGAGATGAACTGAAGTCAGCTAACACTATTTCTCCTGTTGCCGCATTACAGGGAAAAGTAGCAGGTGTGGAAATTGCTCAGTCAGATGGTGGTATGTTTGGCGCCACCAAGATCCAGATTCGTGGTGCTTCTACTTTGAGTGGCAACAATCAGCCCATTTATGTTGTGGATGGTGTTATCCTTGACAATAATGTTTCTGGTAATGATGACTTGAACTGGACTGCCAATCCTAGTGATTATGGTAATGAATTGAAAAACTTAAATCCCGATGATTTTGAAACTGTATCTGTATTGAAAGGTGCTGCTGCAACGGCACTTTATGGTTCTCGTGGTCTAAACGGTGCTGTCGTTATTACCACCAAGAGTGGCAAAGGAGGACAAGGACTAGGTGTCTCATTTTCGCAAACACTTGGCTGGGATGTAGTTACTACTTGTCCGGATATTCAGTATACCTATGGATATGGAGATGCTCCAGGTTGGCGTGATGCTTATGGTAATCCATGGGCTCCTGATTTGCTCTATACCAATAGTGATGGTATTACAACTGTTAAAGGAGCTCCTGGAACAACTATGATGTGGGGACCAGCTTATGATGGACGTCCCATGGAGAACTATGATGGAACTATGACTACTTATTCTCCATATAAAAATGGTATGAAGGATTATTTCCAAACGGGTTTCAATACAAATACTAATGTTGCAATCCATGGTGGAAATGATAAGTTGACATATTATAGTTCATTATCTTATAAAAAGGCGAACTCTACAACTCCGAACAATACATTTGAACGTTATGCTATGTTATTGAAAGGGTCATATAAGATTACAGACAGACTGGATGTGGCAGGCTCTGTTAGCTTTTCTCATTCAACTCCAAGAAATGCGGCTCAAGAAGTTGGTCTATATTTTGTATATGGAACAATTCCTAATTTTGTTAGTCCTAAACAGTGGGAGAACAAATATAAGGGTACTCATGGAGGTATTGCCAAAACAGATTACGGAGATGAATATGGATACGTCAACGGGACTGTAAAATCATTATGGTGGAACTTAAATGAAAACGATAAGGTATATAAAGAATATGTCATACGTCCAACATTTGAGATCAATTATAAGATAGCAGACTGGGTGCGCTTTAAAGCAGAAGCAAACATGAATGTATATACTCAGAACTTTGAAGGCAAAAGTTTAGGTAGTGGTTATGCTATGGAAGGTGGAGAATATCAAATCTCAAGTTTTATGAAAGAACAGTTCACTACTGCAGCTACTTTTACCTTCAACAAAAATTTAAATGACTTTAGCATTGGAGGTTTTGCACGCGGTGAATATTATAATAAAACAGAACAATCTATGAATGTAAAAACCAAAGATGGTTTATTAGTTCCAGGTCAATACTTTATAGGAAATTCAAAGAATACGGCTGAATATTCAGGTAAAATTCAGGGAACTAAACGAATGCTATCTGCTGTATTCGCAATTAATGCTTCATGGAAAGATCAGGTATATGTGGACGTAACAGGACGTAATGACTGGTCTTCTGCATTAGTGTATTCAAATGCAACTGGTAATCATTCTTATTTCTATCCCTCTATTAGTGGTTCGTGGTTGATGAATAATACAATTAAGATGCCGGACTGGATTTCTTTGGCAAAAATCCGTGCATCTTGGGCGCAGGTAGGTAATGATACAGATCCCTATTCTATTAACCAAGGATTCAGTGTTGGTTCTATCAAGACTGCCAGTGGAAACATTTACACAAATGATTTTTCTTCTAATACTTTGTATGATTCTAGCTTGAAACCAGAACGTAAGACTTCATGGGAAATCGGTTTGGACTTTCGTGTACTGAATGATCGCATTGGCTTAGATGCGACTTACTATAAGGAAAATACTAAAGACCAAATTATGAGTATATCTGTTCCTAGTGTATCTGGTATTGGGTCGAAAAAAATCAATGCAGGTAACATTCAAAATTCAGGTGTGGAAATTGGGCTGAAAACAATCCCTTGGCGTAATAAAGATTGGGAATGGGGATTGGATGTAACATTTACAAAAAATACTAGTAAAATTGTAGAACTTCATCCGGATGTAGCAAACTATATCGCATTACAAGGACAAGTAGGTGAGTATGACTATAAAATTGGTTCGGTAGCCAAAGTGGGAGGTGCTTATGGTGTATTGATGACTAATATCATGCCTGCTAAAGATGAAAATGGTAACACTTTGTTGAAATGGAATCAATCAGTTCGCGGTGCATACATCAAGCAGTCTGGAGAGGTAGAAGAAATTGGGGATGTAAATCCGGACTTTCTGTCGTCATTAAGTACCTCATTGAGATGGAAGAATCTATCTTTGCGTGTTGCTTTGGATGCACGTGTCGGTGGCTATGTGGCTATCTATCCTAACCGCTATGGTAATGGAACAGGAGCTACTGGAACATCTCTAAGATATCGAGATGCAGAACATGGCGGTATTACTTGGACCTCAAAATGGATGAATGAAGACGGTACTCAGTCTCAAAGCTACGGTATCACATATCATGATGGTATGATTCCCGAAGGTGTATTCCAGGCTAACACAACGGCAGTCTGCTTAGACGGAGTAAAACGTGACCTTAGTGGCATGAGCTATAAAGATTGTGTAGAAAAAGGCTGGTTAGAACCTACTCATGCCGGTGTTTGGACACAGTATACGAATGATTGGGGAGCAGGTGTTGTAAATGACGATTGGGTACATAAGTTGAGTTATATAGCTTTACGTGAAATCACTCTATCTTATACACTGCCCAAAACTATTGCTGCTAAGGTTGGTGCAAGAAATTTAGGTTGCTCATTGAGCGGACGTAATTTGTGCTATCTATATAATTCTTTGCCCAATAATGTAAACCCGGAATCTGTTCGTGGTAACCGTTCTGGCGAATTCCGTATTCGTTCATACAATCCTTATACTGCGAGCTTTATGTTTACTATCAATGCTGAATTCTAACTATTAAAGAGAATATAATTATGAAATTTAAATATATACTTGGAACTGCCTTATTAGGGGCAATTGGATTGAGTTCATGTATGGAAGACTTTGCTGAAGTCAATACAGATCCATCCGTTATTGGCACTCCTGATGTGCGTTATTTATTTACAAAAGAATTGACTGAATTTATTCCGTCAGACTATTGGCAATGGTTCTATGATTTTACTTATATGGCACAATGGGGGCAGATTACTGCTTCAAATGCATATTTATTGAATAGTCCCGCAAAATGTTCTGGTAACGGCAATGTGGGAAGAGTAGTAAAAATTGCACTGGAAATTGAGAACCAAATTAGTAAGAAGGACGAAATATCACAAGCTTCTTATCAACATATCAAAGCTATGACTGTTCCTTTGGTCGTATTTATGGGAATTGCTGATACGGATATGTATGGATCAATGCCTTTCAGTGAAGCTTATAGAGCACGCTATGGAGGAACGTTAACTCCTAAATATGATACACAGGAGGAATTATTTACCGATTTTCTAGCTCAACTTGACAACTCTATAAAAGTCTTGACTAATCCTGTTACCTTAAATGGAGAAACTGTTAATCAAGTAACTTTGGGTAATCAAGATTTTGTATATAAAGGAGATGCAAAAAAATGGGCTAAATTCTGTAATTCATTAAAACTGAAGATTGCTGTTCGCTTGCTAAATATCAATAAGGCAAAGGCTTTGCAAATAGCAGAAGAAGTGGCCAACAGTCCTGCAGGTATGATCACTACCATTGATGATGACTTTATTTATAATCAAGGTTCAGAATGGTTTCATTCACAAGAAGACCCATCACCTGGATATGGTAACCGCACTTTGATAAATTTTATGGTTGATAACAAAGATCCTCGTGTGCGTTTCTTCTTTGAAAAGAATCAATTTAACTCTAAAGTTGTTCAAGCATTCTTTGATGCAGAAGCACAGGGAACTTCTCCTGATGCCAAGATACCTTCTTTCATTGCTGATAAAATTGATTATGAAGTAATAGGTGGTAAAAAAGTATTTAAAGGATGGAAAGCACCAGGTGAACCTTGGGTACGTTATCATGGGCTGCCTATAACGATTGATGCCAGCAAGGAAGATCAGTGGGCAGATTATTATGATCCGACAGGTAAAATGCATAAAATTTACTTGAATGATAATGAAAAATCCTATACTCCCGTATCATATATGCAAATGGAAATGTATGAAGGAAATAGAGATTATACATATCCTGATGCTCCAGGTGCATCTGTCGTTCAAGATAAGGAAGATATGCCGTTCTACGGTATGTATTTTTCAGCTGGTGAAGTGAATTTGTACTTGGCAGAATTAAAGTTAATCGGTGCTAATTTGCCTAACTCTGCACAGGAATATTTTACAGAGGGTATTAAATGTTCGGTTAAAGCATGGGATAAAGTAGCAGGGTTGAATCATATTCCTTATTATGACACAGCTTTCGATCCTAATGAAGTAACTATTAATTTGAAAAATGGGGAGTTGGATAATCTGCTGCTGCAACCGAATTATCAGTTGACAGGTGATAAAAAAACTGACTTGGAAAAAGTATATATTCAACAGCGTTTGCACTTCATTTTTATGCCACAGGAAATGTTTGTTTCTATGCGGCGTAGCGGGGTACCTATTAAGAATTCAACAATTCTTCCTTATGAAGATTTTAACAAGGATGGTAGCTATTATCCAATTCCTCGTCGTTGTCCATTCTTCGCAGGCTCTCCCACAGACCAAATGTATAATTTATACAATCAATCATTGAAGGATCAAGGTTTTACTATCGGATATGATGGAAACCAATTGAATACTGAACGTTTGTGGTATGATCAGGGAGCACCTAATTTTGGTGAAGGTCCTAATTTTTAAATAGAATAATATGTTGGAAAGGCGTGCCAAGAAATTGTAGCACGCCTTTTCTCTAAAAAATAGAACTAAAATGATGAACAGAATCTTAATAACCATTTTCTTCCTATATGGTATGGTAACTGTGGGATTCTCTCAAAAGTCCCGGTTATTCTTATTTGATGATTTCAAAAACGGAATTGTATTAATGAAAAATCAGGCGAAAACATCAGCATTATTCAATTATGATGCCGCTAATCGCCAGATGCTTTTTAAACAAGGTGAAGAAATTATGGTAATGACTGGCATAGAATTAGTAGATACTATATATATTGACTCTCGTAAATTTTTTCCTGCTGGTCGTTCACTATTTCTCGAAGCAGTTCCTACAAAAAATGGAACAATTTATATTAATTGGGTACTGAAAAAACAATTTAAGGGCAAAAAAGGAGCATATGGGCAAGTTTTACAAACGAATGTGGAAACAATCAATACTAACTATTGGACTAATAGTGAATATAAACATGAGAGTGCCGATGTCTATTCTATATTAAATGAAAATGAATATTGGCTGGAACGTAATGGTAAGTTTACGAAATGCAAAAATGAGAAATCTCTTTTAAAGTTATTCCCCGGTAAGGAAAGTATGATAAGAAAGTATATAAACGAGCATAAAACGAATTTCAACAATCCCCATAGTATTATAGAACTTTTAGATTACTGCATGGAATTGAAGGAATAAATATGCTTTTGGTTATTGGGGGGACGCATGCATTAATCCAAATTCCGTATATCGTCTTCAAAAACACTTCTCATAGTTTCTTCCTTTTCTATTGATACACCCAAAAAGGCATCTTTAAATTTGTACATTTGCCGACAAAATGTCTATTTTTACAACACGAATTTTTCGCTGAAAAAAGAGACTATGAGAACATGTTTTCCTGCATTTGTCATTTTGCATGACAGGTGCAGTAATAATTAATTTGATGAAGAAGGATATGAAAAGATTATTAGGATGTTTGCTTGGAGTGACTTTTGCTTTGTATATAAATGCCCAGCAACTGCAAGGGCCTGTACATCAGCAATTACATGAGCGTCCATCCGGGGTGCTATATAAACAAGCGTCTGCCCCCATCGAAGCCAGAGTGAATGACCTGTTAAACCGGATGACAGTAGAGGAAAAAATAGGTCAACTATGTTGCCAACTGGGATGGGAAATGTATACTAAAACGAAAGAGGGTGTAGTACCTTCTCAGCTTTATAAAGAGCAGATGAGTAAAAGCCCGATAGGTTCGTATTGGGCGGTACTGCGTGCAGATCCCTGGACACAGAAAACTTTGGAAACCGGACTGAATCCTGAACTGGCTGCCGAAGCACTGAATGCTTTGCAGAAATATGCTGTAGAAGAAACACGCCTCGGCATCCCTGTGCTGTTTGCCGAAGAATGCCCGCACGGACATATGGCCATCGGTACTACTGTTTTCCCTACTTCGCTGGCACAAGCCAGTACATGGAATGAAGAATTGATGTACCGCATGGGTGAAGCTATTGCATTGGAAGCCCGCCTGCAAGGAGCAAATATTGGTTATGGCCCGGTGTTGGATATTGCCCGTGAACCACGTTGGTCTCGCATGGAAGAAACTTTTGGGGAAGATCCAGTGTTGACTTCTGTTTTGGGCGTATCTTTTATGAAAGGGATGCAAGGGAAAGCTCAGAATGATGGAAAACACCTCTTTTCTACCTTGAAGCATTTTGCCGCCTATGGTGTTCCCGAAGCCGGACATAATGGAGGGCGTGCCAATGTAGGTATGCGCCAGTTGTTTGCTGAATATTTACCACCTTTCCGTAAAGCGGTGGAGGTCGGTGCAGGAACCATTATGACTTCCTATAACTCGATAGACGGTATTCCTTGCACAGCCAATAAATACCTGTTGGACGATGTCTTACGCAAACAGTGGGGCTTCAACGGTTTTGTCTATTCCGATCTGACCAGTATTGAGGGCATTGTGGGTTCTCATGTGGCAAAAGATAATAAGGAAGCTGCCGTATTGGCATTGAAGGCCGGGGTGGATATGGACTTGGGAGGAAATGCCTATGGAAAGAATCTTCAACAGGCATTAGCCGAAGGTATGCTTACTGAGGCAGATCTTGATAAAGCCGTAGCACGTGTCCTGCGCTTGAAATTCCGGATGGGATTGTTTGAGAATCCTTATGTGTCTCCGGAACTGGCGCGTAAGCAAGTACGTTCTGCTACTCACAAGGAGTTGGCACGTGAAGTTGCCCGTGAAGGCACTGTGCTGCTGAAGAATGTTGGTGTGCTGCCTTTGAATAAGAATATTAAAAGTATAGCAGTTATCGGTCCCAATGCGGATATGATGTACAATCAGTTGGGGGACTATACGGCACCACAGGAACGGTCGGAAATCGTTACCGTTTTAGATGGAATAAAGAATGCGGTTTCCCCTTCCACTAAGGTGACTTATGTGAAAGGTTGTGCCATTCGTGATGTAAAGAACAGTGATATTCCCGCTGCGGTGAAGGCTGCGAAAGAAGCAGAGGTGGCAGTGTTGGTAGTCGGTGGTTCCAGTGCACGGGATTTTAAGACAAAATATATCGGTACGGGGGCTGCTGCGGTTTCTGCCGATGAAGATCAGGTTCTATCGGATATGGATTGTGGAGAGGGTTTCGACCGCAGCACTTTGCATTTGCTGGGCGATCAGGAAAAGTTGATAGAGGCGGTTGCTGCCACGGGTACACCATTGGTTATTATTTATGTACAGGGACGTCCTTTGAATATGAATCTGGCTTCGGAACAGGCACAGGCATTGTTGACCTGCTGGTATCCCGGCGAACAAGGAGGTGCAGCGATTGCTGATATATTGTTTGGCGATTACAATCCGGCCGGGCGTTTACCGGTGTCGGTTCCTCGCAGTGAAGGACAACTTCCTGTCTTTTATTCACAGGGGCGGCAACGGGACTATGTAGAGGAAAAAGGAACTCCGCTTTATGCTTTCGGGTATGGATTAAGCTATACAAAGTTTGATTATAGTGGATTAAAATTGGAAAAGGGGGAGAAGAAAGATGATCTTCAGACGGTGACTTGCACAGTGACCAATGTAGGCGAACGAGATGGTGAGGAAGTGGTACAGTTGTATATACAGGATAAAGTGGTTTCTGTTTCCCAACCACCTATTTTGCTGAAGGCTTTCCGGCGTATTCATTTGCAGAAAGGGGAGAGCCGGATAGTGACTTTTACTTTGAGAGAAGAAGATTTGTCTATTTATAATATGGAGATGAAGCAGGTGGTAGAACCCGGCGATTTCAAGGTAATGGTAGGTGCAGCTTCCAATGATATTCGTTTGGAGGGGGAATTTACTTTATAATTAGTGGGGAGTGTCAAAACTCCGAAGCAACTGTCAAACTGTTTACCGTAGGGGCGGAATGTTTCCGCCCGAATATATACAGAAATTCATTATCGGGCGGATTCAATCCGCCCCTACAGCAAAACGATGGCAAATTCTAGTTTTGACACATCTCCGGCAAAAATTACTTTTTCATTTTATAAACCAGCGTTCCTCCCTTCAAGATATCCTCATGTGAGATATAATTCTTAGTATAAGGTTCGCCATTCAGCGTAATGCTTTCAATGTATTTATTTTCTTTGGACAATCCTTCCGCAATAATCGTAAAGGTCTTTCCATCAGCCAGATTCAGCACAATCTTAGGCATCTGCGGAGCACCGAATACATAGTTGCCACTTACCGGATCTACCGGATAGAAGCCCATAGCCGAGAACATATACCATGCTGACATCTGTCCGCAATCATCGTTACCACAAAGACCATCCGGTTCGGGACGATATTGAGTATCAAAAATCTCACGAATCAGTTCTTGGGTACGTTCCGGACGTCCTGCCAAAGTATATAAATAAGTAATGTGGTGACTCGGTTCATTGCCATGTGCATATTGACCGATCAATCCGGTTACATCAGCCTGAGTGGTTTCCAGTTTTACGGTGAATACGGAATCCAGCTTGTTCAGGAAGGCTTCCTCGCCGCCAAATAATTCAATCAAACCGGGTACATCATGTTGCACATGCCAAGTGTATTGCCATGCGTTACCTTCCGTATAGTCGCCGCCGGAGCTTTCGGCATGAGCCACGTCGCTGGGATTGAACGGAGTTTTCCAAGTACCATCCGCATTACGGGGACGCATGAACTGGGTTTCCTTATCAAACAGATTCTTATAAAAATCAGCACGTTTGGCAAAGTAAGCGGCATCCTCTTTCTTGCCCATGCGTTTTGCCATGTCGGCTGCTGCATAGTCATCATATACTGATTCCAAGGTGGAAGATACGGATTCAGTCTTAATCAAGTCAGTGGGTAAATAGCCATATTTCATGTAAGTTTCCCAGTCCGATTTCAATTTATGAGATACAGTCTGAGTCTTCTTGATCGCATTGAAGGCGCGTTCTGCATCAAATCCGCGAAAACCTTTGCGATAGGCTTCGGCAATAACCGATACTCCGTGATTGGCAACCATTGTGTAAGTTTCTTTTCCCCACAATCCCCAGATAGGCAGGAAACCTTGTACTTCGGATTGTTCCACCAATGAGTTTACAAAGCCATCCACTTTTTCCGGTACCATTAAGGTATAGAATGGGTGGGCGGCACGATATGTGTCCCACAAAGAGAAGGTAGAATAGAATGTTCCATTTCCGGCTTTTACTACAGAATCGGCTGCATTGCGGTACATACCGTCTACATCCGAAATTTGGTTCGGCTGGATAAGGGCATGATAGAAACTGGTATAGAAATTAACCATTTCATCGTTTGTTCCTGTTACTTCAATGCGGCTCAGGTACTTGTTCCAGTCCTTGCGGGCGGCTTCTTCTACGGCATCAAAATCCCAAGCGGTGATTTCGGCTTCCATGTTCTTCTTCGCACCCTCTACGCTGGTGGTGGACATGGCTACTTTCATCAATAACTCGTCTTCCGGTTTCATATCAAAGGTAGCGATAATTCGTTTCCCTTTTTCTGTTTCAGCCATCGGCAAGTACAGGGAGTCAATGACCGGGCGATTGAATTTCATTACAAAGAAGTAATCTTGGTTTACCCACACGCTGTTGCGTACATGTCCTGTCAAGGTCTGTGCATCCTCCCAATTCACTTCGCAGCTTTGTACTTGGGAGTGGTATTGGTTTTCATTCCAGGTCGGTCCGTGTTGAAGGTCAATCAGTAGGGAAGCCGAGTCTGCTTTGTGATAAGTGTAACGGTGCAGGGCTGCATGGGGGGAGGCAGTCAGTTCGGCTTTCACATTGGGATCAGTCAGTTCCACGGTGTAATATCCCGGGGTGGCATCTTCCTTGTCTTTTGGGAAATGGCTGCGGTAGGCATCCCAGGCGCGGGTACGTGTCCCGGTAACAGGCATTACCAAGATGTCCCCCAAATCCATACAACCGGTTCCGTTGAGATGAGTTTGAGTGAATCCCCAGATCAGAGAGTCACTATAAACATATTCCGAGCAATATCTCCAGCCCACAGCACCGGTTACCGGACTGGTCTGTATCATGCCGAAGGGGCGGCAGGCACCGGGAAAGGTGTGACCGTTATCTGCTGCTCCGATGAATGGGTTTACATACTGCGTATAGTCTGTTTCGGTCGTTTTCTGTTGGGTGGTAGAACATCCGAAAAATGAACCGGTTAATGCTACAGCGCAAAGGATAGAATAGGTTTTCTTCATAAGATTCGCGATTAATAATTATTTTGCGTAAAGATAAAACTTTTCCTTTAAATATTTCTCAGATCAGCCCAAAATGCTTTAACGCATTAGCAATCCCGTCCTCGTCCACCGAGGTCGTGACATAATCCGCCACTGCTTTCACGTGCTCCTCTGCATTCTCCATAGCTACACCTGTCGCTACATGTTTCAACATCGGCACATCATTTCCGCCGTCGCCAAAAGCCATGGTGTCCTTCAGGTCAATGCCATAATAGTCCAGCACTTTGTCTATCCCTGTGCTTTTGCTGTTTCCTCTCGCTATGATGTCGGCAAACAGGGGATACCAGCGCATCGGTTCGCAATGTGTCAGCACTTTATCAAAAATATCCGTTTCCTTTTCCTCGTCGGCTGTGAAGTATCCCATTGTTTGGAGTACTTCTTTTCCGAGAGCTTCCTCAATAGGAGCAACTCTGGGGACAGGAATCTCTATCAAATCTGAAACAGCCTGTACCCTGTCGTTCACCGAGGTAACAAACATTTCGTTATCATATACAAATACAAAAGGAGTAGGGTTGGTCTGATGATAATTAATCAGTCGCTTTATGTCTTCTTGCGGGATGCAACTTTTATATATATCCTGATGATCGGCAGTAAAACAATAACTGCCATTGACTGTGATGTATCCGTTGAAATCCAAACCATCCAGATTGTCTATCAAGCACCAAGGGCGTCCGGTAGCGATAAAAATCTTAATTCCCTTGTTGTGCAATTCCTTCAATGCTTCCCGCGTAGAAGCAGGTATCCGGTGCGTCTTAAATGAGACTAATGTGCCGTCAATATCGAAAAAAATAGCTTTTGTCATACACTTACCTATTGAATATTATCTTTATATATTTTCATTTTGCAAAGATGGGAATAAAAATACGTGCGCACAAATGCGATAAGGATTAATTTTTAGCTCGTTTCCTCTTACAGATTGATTTAAATACCTATATTTGTGCTTCTAAAATAACAAAAGAAATGGCATATCAGTTTACAAGAATAGCAGTAAAGATTGGCAGTAACGTACTGGCACGCAAGGATGGCACGTTGGATGTGACGCGTATGTCGGCACTGGTAGACCAGGTGGCGGAACTGCGCAAAGCCGGGGTGGAAGTGATCCTTATTTCCTCCGGAGCAGTAGCTTCGGGACGCAGCGAGATAAAGCCCTCCAAGAAGCTGGACAGCGTGGACCAACGGCAACTTTTCTCAGCCGTGGGGCAAGCTAAACTGATAAACCGTTATTACGAACTTTTCCGCGATCACGGCATTCCCGTGGGGCAAGTCCTTACCACCAAGGAGAGTTTCGGAACCCGCCGTCATTACCTCAATCAGCGCAATTGTATGATGGTGATGCTGGAAAACGGTGTAATTCCCATTGTCAACGAGAACGATACCATTTCCGTCACCGAGCTGATGTTTACGGACAATGACGAACTATCCGGCATGATAGCCTCTATGATGGATATGCAGGCATTGATTATCCTTAGTAATATAGATGGCATCTACAATGGTTCTCCCTCTACCCCCGGTACACAGGTTATCCGCGAAGTGGAACAGGGAAAAGACTTGTCGGATTATATCCAGACCGAAAAATCGGGATTCGGACGTGGCGGAATGTTGACCAAGACCACTATTGCCCGCAAGGTAGCGGATGAAGGCATCACCGTAATCATAGCCAACGGCAAGAAAGACAATATATTGACAGACCTGTTGCAGCGTCCCGAAGAAACGGTTTGCACCCGCTTCATTCCTGCGGCAGACGGGGTTTCCAGCGTAAAGAAATGGATTGCCCATAGCGAAGGTTTCGCCAAAGGCGAATTGCATTTGAACGAACAAGCGGTGAAAGTGTTGAAAGGGAGCAAAGCGGTGAGTTTGCTGCCGGTAGGCATTGTCCGCATAGAAGGAGAGTTTGAAAAAGATGATATAGTGAAGATCATAGACCACCGTGGCAAGCAGGTAGGAGTGGGGCGTGTAGGATTCGACTCGGAGGAAGCGCGTACCCTGATAGGCAAGCATGGACAGAAGCCGATGGTACATTATGATTATCTGTATTTGGAATGAAATAATGCTTTAGAAAAGAATGGAAGATTTAAAAGATACTTTTAAGAAAGTGCGGATGGCAAGTAAATCTCTTGCTTTTTGTGATGAAAAAGAAATAAACAGAGTACTATGTGCCTTGGCCGATGAAACCGAAGCATGTATCGACCAAATATTGGCGGAAAATGCAAAGGACTTGGCAAAGATGGATTCCTCCAATCCCAAGTACGACCGCCTGCGGCTGACCGCCGACCGTATTCACGGCATAGCCGAAGGAATCCGAAACGTAGCCCTCCTGCCTTCTCCGGTGGGGAGAATACTGAGTGAGGCCACGCGCCCCAACGGCATGACACTTACCAAAGTGAGTGTCCCTTTCGGTGTCATCGGGATTATTTACGAGGCGCGCCCCAATGTCACGCTGGACGTATTCTCTCTTTGCTTTAAATCGGGGAATGCCTGCATCCTGAAAGGAGGAAGCGATGCCGACTGCTCCAATCGCATACTGGTCTCTATCATTCACGAAGTGTTGCTAAAGTTCGGGATGTCTCCCCATTTGGCTGCTCTTTTGCCGCCCGGACGTGAGTCAACTGCCGAACTGCTGAATGCCCGTGGCTATGTGGACTTGATTATTCCCCGTGGTGGAAAAGGATTGATAGACTTTGTTCGCTGCAATGCCACCATTCCTGTTATCGAAACAGGCGCCGGGGTGTGTCATGTTTATTTTGATAAAGACGGTGATGTAGCGAAAGGAGCTGCTATCATTAAAAATGCCAAGACGCGCCGCGTCAGCGTGTGCAATGCACTGGACTGCCTGCTGGTCAACATAGGGCGCCTTAGTGATTTATCTACTCTGTGCGTGGAGTTGCAGCATGATAATGTGGAAATATATGCAGAGGATTTATGCTATGAATACCTAAAAGATTTTTATCCCGCTCATTTGCTGAAACGGGCTACTGATGATACGATCTATGGTACGGAATTCCTGGATTATAAGATGGCGGTAGCGTCCGTGATGACTATAGAAGCTGCCGCAGCCCATATTGCTATATACGGTTCCGGACATAGCGAATGTATTGTGACTGAGAATAAGGAGTGTGCCGATTACTTTATGAAAGCCGTAGATGCCGCTTGTGTCTATGTCAATGTCCCTACTTCCTTCACTGATGGCGGTGAGTTCGGGTTGGGAGCCGAAATAGGTATCAGCACTCAGAAACTCCATGCCCGCGGACCGATGGGGTTGGAAGAACTGAATACGTATAAATGGATTATACAGGGAGACGGACAGATAAGGGAATGACAGTATAGCATTTCCATCCACTGTAGGGGCAGATTGAATCTGCCCGATAACAGTTTGCTTTGTATATTCGGGCGGATGCAATCCGCCCCTACAGCGTTGGATTACAAATCTGCCGAACAGATCTGTGCCAAAATAAAAACATAGAAATAACATCATATAAATAAGTAAATTATGAGATACTTTACAAACGTCCACGATTTGGGTAATTTGAAATCTGCCCTTGCCGAAGCTTTCGAAATAAAGAAAGATCACTACAAGTATGAAACATTGGGAAAGCACAAAACCTGCCTTCTTATTTTTTTCAATAACAGTCTTCGCACCCGTCTCAGCACCCAGAAAGCTGCCCGCAACCTGGGTATGGACGTCATTGTTCTGGATGTGAACCAAGGCGCATGGAAACTGGAAACAGAACGAGGCGTTATTATGGACGGTGACAAGAGTGAGCACCTATTGGAAGCTATCCCCGTCATGGCATCCTATTGCGACATCATCGGCGTGCGTTCCTTTGCACAGTTCGAGAACCGCGAAGATGACTACACCGAAAAGATTCTGAACCAATTCATCAAATACTCCGGCCGTCCTGTTTTCTCTATGGAAGCTGCCACTGGTCACCCCTTGCAGGCATTTGCCGACCTCATTACCATAGAGGAATATAAAAAGGCTGAGCGCCCTAAAGTAGTCCTCACCTGGGCCCCCCATCCGCGTGCATTGCCGCAGGCAGTCCCCAATTCGTTTGCCGACTGGATGAACGAAGCTGATGTGGATTTCGTCATTACTCATCCCGAAGGCTACGAACTTGATCCTAAATTTGTACGTGGCGCTAAAGTAGAATATAATCAGATGAAAGCCTTTGAAGGTGCTGATTTTATTTACGCCAAGAACTGGGCATGCCCCGGCGTAACCCAGCCTGCCGATTACGGTAAAGTATTGAGCAAGGACATGAGTTGGACTGTAGACACTGTCCACATGGCTGTGACCAATGATGCATTCTTTATGCACTGCTTGCCGGTAAGGCGAAACATGATTGTGACGGATGATGTGATCGAAGCTCCCACTTCGCTGGTAATTCCTGAAGCAGCCAACCGTGAAATCTCGGCTACGGTAGTATTGAAGCGGATGCTGGAAGGGCTGGAATAAATAAAGAAAAACTCCTTCCTATAAGGAATATTCACCTGTAGGGGCGGGGTTTGCCCCATAGCCGTCAGGCTAAGGAATCCTAGTAAATAAAAGGTAGGTATTCTTATCCTTCTGAAATTGTTTTAAATATAGGTGTTC
>OGIU01000372.1_pt1 | contig 28916 bp, 25 predicted proteins | sample 1571791 | NCBI WGS metagenome assembly OGIU01 (sample SAMEA2582104, study PRJEB24529) | metagenome | biome: Human gut stool | place: China | collected 2011
CACGGCCCATATCTCCCTCTGCCACGCTCAGGTGGTAGACGATGGTGCCGTCCTCACGGGGGGCGTCCACCGTGACCTTGACGGCGTCCTTATCCTCCACGAGGCCGCGGGCAACTGCCAGCAACAGCTCCTGCATGAGTCAGCCCTCCACCTTACAGAATGTTGGACTTCTTCAGCAGCACGCGAACGGTGTCGGTGGGCTGAGCGCCGTTGGCGATCCAGGCCTTAGCCTTCTCGCCGTCGATGCTCACGACAGAGGGCTCCTGATTGGGATCGTAAGTGCCGATCTCCTCGATGAAACGGCCATCGCGGGGGAAGCGGCTGTCAGCAACAACAACACGATAGAAGGGAGCCTTCTTGGCGCCGACGCGGCGCAGACGAATCTTAACTGCCATGGTAATATCCTCCAAAAATTTCTTGTTCCCCGGTTTGCGGGGATTAAATCTATCTGTACAACCCCACAGCGGGGTGTATACCGGAATTATTTCATGCCTCTGAAGGCACCCGGGTTGCCCATCAGGCCGCCCAGCTTACGGGCAAATCCCTTGGGGCTCTTCTTGAACTGCTTCATCATCTTCTGCATCATCTCAAACTGCTTGAGCAGCTTGTTGACGTCAGACACCTGAGTGCCGCTGCCCGCAGCGATGCGGCGCTTGCGCTTGGGGTTGATGATGGAGGGGTCTTCGCGCTCGGCCCTGGTCATCGAGTAGATCATGGCCTCGATGCGGTCGAAGGCTTTCTCGTCGATCTGGCTGGCGTCGATGCCGGACATTCCGGGCATCATGCTCAGCATGGCACCCGCGCCGCCCATCTTGCGGATCTGGGCGAACTGGGCCAGCATATCGTTCATATCGAACTTGTTTTCCATCATCCGCTTGGCGGTCTCTTCGGCCAGCTTCTCGTCGGCGGCATCCTGTGCGCGCTCGATGAGGCTCAGCACATCGCCCATGCCGAGGATCCGGCTTGCCATGCGGGAGGGATGGAAGACTTCGAGGTCATCCAGCTTTTCGCCGGTACCCTGGAACTTGATGGGCTTGCCGGTGACAGACAGCACCGAGAGGGCTGCGCCGCCGCGGGTATCGCCGTCGGTCTTGGTGAGGATGATGCCGTCGATGCCGACCGTTTCGTTGAAGGTCTTGGCGACGTTCACGGCATCCTGACCGGCCATGGCGTCCACGACCAGCAGAGTCTCGTCCACGGGGACAGCCTCTTTGATCTGGACCAGCTCCTGCATCAGCACTTCGTCGATCTGCAGGCGGCCTGCGGTATCGAGGATGATGATGTCGTTGCCGTAGTCCTTGGCGTGGGCCAGTGCCTTTTTGGCGATGGCAGGCGGCTTTTCGCCGGGCAGGGTGAAGACCGGCGCACCGGCCTGCTTGCCCACCACCTGCAGCTGGTCGATAGCGGCCGGACGGTAGATGTCGCAGGCCACCAGCATCGGGCGGCGGCCCTGCTTGATGTAGTATTTTGCAAGCTTTGCTGCGTGGGTCGTCTTACCGTTGCCCTGCAGGCCGCAGAGCATGATGATGGTCTGACCCTTGTTCTTGATGACCAGACGAGGCGCTTCCTCGCCGCCCATCAGGGCGACCAGCTCCTCGTTGACGATCTTGACGACCTGCTGGGCAGGGGTCAGGCTCTCCATGACCTCCTGGCCCATGGCGCGCTCGGAGACCTTTGCGCAGAAGTCCTTCGCCACTTTGTAGTTGACGTCGGCTTCCAGCAGGGCCATCCGGACCTCGCGCATGGCGGCTTTGATGTCCGCCTCGCTCAGTTTGCCGTGGCCGCGCAGCTTTTTGAACACACCGGCAAGGCGGTCGGTCAAAGATTCAAATGCCATTGTTCGGTGCTCCTCTCAAATCAGTTTTCAGCTCTCATTCACTTCGTCGATGGAGCGGATGAGCCCCAGCATCTTGTTCAGAGTGGCGGCATACTCGGTGGTGGTCAGCCGGGCGTTCGGGCCGGTGCATTCAAACCGGGCGTCGATAACCAGCTGCTCCAGCTCTTCCAGCGTCTGCTGCACCCGGCGGTACCGGGCCGCGAAGCCGACCTTTTCTTCCAGCTCCCTGAGGGCCGTTTCGCCATGCTTGATGGCGTCCCGCGCCCCCTGCCGGGTGATGCCGAAGTTTTCTCCGATCTCGCTGAGGGAGAGGTCATCGTTGTAATACTGGCGCAGCATCTCGCGCTGTTTGGGCGTGAGCACTTCGCCGTAAAAATCGAGCAGATAGCCCATTTCAAAGTCTTTTGCCATGTTCTGTCCTGCTCTGACCTCCGCTGTTTGTAAAGGTTTTTTGCTTTACATACGGAGTATAGCAGACGGGGTGTCCCTTGTCAAGGACTTTTTGCGTCATTTTGCCAAATTTTCTCCCGATTTTTCTCTTTTCTGCCCAAGCCCCGCTTGACGCTTCCTCTCCTTTGCGTTAAAGTTATAGGCGTAAGCTTTCCCCCGGACGCGAAAGGAGACCGCCCGTGCCTATCTATCCCAACATCTACCAGACCCTGCTGCCCGGCCCCATCGTCGAGCTGCGGGGCTATCTTGCGGCCTGCGGGCTGCGGGGGCGGCTGTACGCCTATCTGAACTACAACGGCCCCACCGGCACGGCGCGGGACGAGCTGGCTGAGGGGATGCTGGCGCTGGCCCTTGAGCGCGGGGCGCTGACCCCCGGCCAGACCATCGTGGAGGCCGTGTCAGGGCCTTTTGCCACAGCGCTGACGCTGGCGGGGCTGACGGCGGGCCACCCGGTGACGCTGGTCATGCCGGAGGACGCCCCCGCCATGCGGCAGGAGAGCCTGCTCCGCCTCGGAGCGCAGATCATCCATAACCCGGCCCAGGCGGGCCCTGCAGGCGCACGGGCGCTGGCAAAAGCCACCGCCGCCGAGAAGGGCTGGTACTATATGGACTGGCTCAACAACGACGACAACCCCACCTATCACCGCCGGGTGACGGGGCCTGCACTGGTGCGCTCCATCGCACGGGAGGGTTCCAGCATCGTGGACAGCATCGTCATCGGCGTGGGCAGCGGCGGCACCATCACCGGCGTGGGCGAAACGGTCAAGGCGTGGACGAATGACGTCCGCATCGTGGCCGTGGAGCCTTACGAGAGTCAGGCCCTGACCAGCGGCCTCACCGGCTCCCACGGCATCCCGGACATCGGCTTCGGCCTCGTTCCCGGCAACTACAACTCCTATGTAGTGGACAACATCGCTGCCGTCACCACCGCCGATGCCGTCCGGGCGGCGCAGCGGGTCCTGCGCACCGATGCCATCCCGGCCTCCCCCAGCGCAGGTGCCGCCCTTCACGCAGCGGCCCAGCTTATCGCAAACGGCAAAAGCCGTTCGGCACTGGCCGTGTTCAGCGCACGCCAGAACATACTATAAAAAGGAAACGAGAAGGAATCCATGACAAAAGACATGACGACCGGAGCCATCACGCCCCTTCTGGTCAAATTCACCATCCCGCTGGTGCTGGGCAACCTGTTCCAGCTCACTTATAACGCCGCCGACAGCATCATCGTGGGCAAATTTGTCGGCGAAGACGCCCTTGCCGCCGTCGGCACCTCCAACCCGCTGATGACGCTGGCCATCCTCTTCATCAACGGTCTCTGCCTCGGTGCCGGCATCCTTGTCAGCACGGCCTATGGTGCCGGAGACACCCAGCGCGTGGAGCGTCAGGTCTCCACCACCGCCATCGCAGGCACGGTGTTCTCGCTGGTCTTTTCGGCCCTCTGCGTCCTGCTGGCGACGCCGCTGCTCCGGCTGATGCAGGTGCCGGAAGAGATCCTGCCCATCGCGGTGCAGTACCTCCGCATCGTCTTTGCGGGCCTCATCTTCACCTTCTTTTACAACTTCCTCGCCGCCACCATGCGGGCGCTGGGCGACAGCAAGAGCGCCCTTTACTTTCTGATGATAAGCGCCGTGCTGAACATCGGCGGCGACCTCTTCTTTGTCGAGGTGCTGGGCTGGGGCAGCGAAGGCTGCGCCCTCTCCACCGTCCTCAGCGAGGCGCTCTGCTGTGTGCTCTGCGTCGTCTATATCCAGTTCAAAGTTCCCGTCCTTCAGCTGGGGCGGCGCTGGTTCGTCTTTGACGGCTCTCTGCTGCGCAGCACCGTCCAGTACGGCTGGACCAGTGCCATGCAGCAGGCCACCGTCCAGCTGGGCAAGATCGCCGTGCAGGCCATCGTCAATACTCTGGGCATCAACGCAATGGCCGCTTTCACCGCCGCCAGCCGGGTGGACGACTTCACCTATATGCCCCAGCAGAACATCGCCCACGCCATGACCACCCTGATGGCCCAGAACCACGGTGCCGGCAAAAAGGAGCGGGTGCGTCAGGGCTTTTTCTGCGGCCTGCGCATCGAGCTCATCTACGGCTTCTGCCTGATGGCCGTCTGCCTGTTCTTCGCCCGCCCCATCATCTCCCTCTTCGTGGATGACCCCGCCGTCATCGACCTGGGCGTCAAGTTCCTGCGGTGCGCCTCCCTCTTCTACCTGATGCCCGGCGTGACCAACGGCATCCAGGGCGGCTTCCGCGGCCTCGGCGATTTGAAGATCACCCTGAACAGCAGCATGCTCAACATGGGCTTCCGCGTGGCCGCCGCCGCTGTGCTGGTGCTGGTGCTCAAGGTCGATCTGCAGATCATGCCTGTGAGCTACGGCATCGGCTGGCTGTCCATGCTGATCTATGAGCTGCCCCTGCTCATCCGCTACATGAAAGAAGACAAACTTTAACTCCGACAAAAAAGAGCAGGGCGTGCAGCCATACGGCCGCACGCTCTGCTCTTTTTCGCTTTCAGGCTATTTACAAGAAGTTACTTATTCTTGTACATTTCCTCGTAGTATTTCTGGTAGTTGCCGCTGGTGATGTGCTCCATCCACTCCTCGTGGTCGAGGTACCAGTCGATAGTCAGGACGATGCCCTTCTCGAAGGGAGTCTCAGGATACCAGCCAAGGTCGTTCTTGATCTTGGTGGGGTCGATGCCATAGCGGCGGTCGTGGCCCAGACGGTCAGCGACGTGCTTGATGAGGTCTTCGCTGATGCCGTCGTCCTTCAGGCGGTCGTGCAGCTGCTCGATGATGGTCTTGACGATGAAGATGTTGGGGCGCTCGTTGTGGCCGCCGACATTGTAGACCTCGCCCACCTTGCCGCCGTTGCAGACCATATCAATGGCCTTGCAGTGGTCCTCAACGTACAGCCAGTCGCGGATCTGCATACCGTCACCGTAGACGGGCAGCTGCTTGTGGTGCTTGACGTTGTTGATCATCAGCGGGATGAGCTTCTCGGGGAACTGGTAGGGGCCGTAGTTGTTGGAGCAGCGGGTGATGTTGATGGGCATACCGTAGGTGTCGTGGAATGCCATAACGAACATATCAGCGCTGGCCTTGGAGGAAGAGTAGGGGCTGTGGGGGCAGAGCGGGGTGGTCTCCATGAAGAAGCCCTCAGCGCCCAGAGCGCCGTAGACCTCATCGGTGGACACCTGCAGGTACTTCTTGCCCTCTTTCCAGGTCTTGGCCTCGGCGTCGTACCAGGCTTCCTTGGCGCGCTGCAGCAGGTTGACGGTACCCATCACGTTGCTCTGGACGAAAATTTCAGGGTTCTTGATGGAGCGGTCAACGTGGCTCTCAGCGGCAAAGTTGATGACGTAATCGAAATCGTACTTTGCAAACAGGCTCTCGACCAGCTCCTTGTCGCAGATGTCGCCCTGCACAAAGACGTGGCGGGGATCGCCCTCAACGTCCTTCAGGTTCTCGAGGTTGCCGGCGTAGGTCAGCTTGTCGAGGTTGACCAGCAGGATCTCGGGGTACTTCTTGAGCATATAATGCACAAAGTTGGAACCGATAAAACCGGCGCAGCCGGTGATAAGATATTTTTTCATAAATTTCCTCTTTTATTTTCTGCAATTACTCCGCAGTTTCATTATTTTCACCAGTGGACAGACAATCTGCAATCTGACCCAGTGTCGAGTCCATGGAAGCCAGAATTTCATTGTTCGCTTTTGTATATTCCACTAAATCCGCAAATGAATACAACGTCCATACAGAAAGCATCGACAAAAACCAAACAACAACTGCAACGATTACCCCGAGCAGTAATCCTACCGCATTATTATCTGTAGCAGCTGCGGCAGAATAAATAACCGCGCCCAAAACAATCGCAACAACACTGAAAAACATGCCTTGAATCGTCGCCCATGTTTTCAGTTTCTTTTCTGACTGGTTAAACATAACTTTTTCCTCACAAAAGCCAATTAAGCTTTCATCCCATTGTCGCCGTCCCAGTGCTCGAAGAAGCAGGCCAGCGCGTCCTTCCAGTCGCGGACGTCGTTGCCGACGGTGCAGCGGAGCATCCGGTTGTCCAGAGCGCTCCACTTGGGGCGGTCGGCGCTGTCCGGATGCTTTGCCTTGTACTCTTCGCTGGTGCAGGGAGACACGGTGGCGTCCACGCCGGACAGGCGGATGATCTCCGATGCGAAATCATACCAGGAGCAGATGCCCTCGCCGGTGCAGTGGTAGAGGCCGTACTCGTGGGTCACGCAGAGCTGCAGGATCTCGTGGGCCAAATCGACGGCGTTGGTCGGGTTGCCGCACTGGTCGTTGACGACTTCCAGCTTGCCAAACTTTTTGCCGGCGTTCACGATGGTCTTGACGAAGTTTTTGCCGTAGTAGCTGTAGAGCCATGCCGTGCGGACGATGAAGTGGCGGTGGCAGAACTGCTCCACATACTTCTCACCCATGAGCTTGGTGGAGCCGTAGGCGCTGATGGGGCCGGGAATGGTGGCCTCATCCTGCGGGATGCCGCCGTTCTCGCGGCCGGAGAAGACATAATCCGTAGAGACGTGTACCAGACGTGCGCCGGTCTTGGTGGCGGCCTGTGCCAGATTGCGGGGGCCGATGGCGTTGGCTTTGAAGGCAGTGTCATGGTTCACCTCGCAGCCGTCCACGTTGGTGAAAGCGGCGCAGTTGATGATGACGTCCGGGCGCTGACGGCGGATGAAGTCATCCACCATCTTGTAGTTGGTGATGTCCAGCTCCGGCAGGTCCACCGGAATGACCGTGGCGCTCACCAGCTTCTCGGGGATGGGGCCAAGCTCACTGCGGCCTTCCCGGAGCTGCTTGATGATCTCGGTGCCAAGCTGGCCTCTGCAGCCGGTAACAATGATTTTCATGCGGATACCGCCTCTCTTAATACTTCAGTTTGCCGTCGGCCACATTCTTGAGGTGCTGGCCGTAGGGGCTCTTGCCGTAGCGCTCTGCGCTTTCCAGCAGGGTATCGCGGTCGATCCAGCCGTACTTGAATGCGATCTCCTCGGGGGCGCTGATCTTGATGCCCTGACGCTTCTCGATCATCCGCACAAAATCGGCTGCTTCCACGAGGCTGTCCATCGTGCCGGTGTCCAGCCATGCAAAGCCGCGGCCCAGCAGCTGGACGTCCAGCTCGTCCTTCTTCAGGTACATGTCGTTCAGGGTGGTGATCTCCAGCTCACCGCGGGCAGAGGGCTTGACCTGCTTTGCCATCTGCACCACTTCCTTGTTGTAGAAGTACAGGCCGGTGATGGCGTAGTTGCTCTTGGGATGCTGGGGCTTCTCCTCGACGCTCAGCACCTTGCCGTTTGCGTCGAACTCCACGATGCCGAAGCGCTCGGGGTCCGGCACATAGTAGCCGAACACGGTGCAGCGGCCCTTGTTCTCGGCGTTGGAGACAGCATTCTTCAGAATCTTGGAGAAGCCGTTGCCGTAGAAGATGTTGTCGCCCAGGATCATTGCGCAGCAGTCGTCGCCGATGAACTCTTCACCGAGGATGAAAGCCTGAGCCAGACCGTCCGGGGACGGCTGGACCTTATATTGCAGATGGATGCCGTACTGGCTGCCATCGCCCAGCAGCGCCTCGAAGCGGGGCGTGTCGGTGGGGGTCGAGATGATGAGGATGTCCTGGATGCCCGCCAGCATGAGGGTGGACAGAGGATAATAGATCATCGGCTTGTCGTAGACGGGCAGCAGCTGTTTGCTGGTGACCATCGTCAGCGGATAGAGCCGGGTGCCGGCACCGCCGGCCAGAATGATACCTTTCATTTTTGTGCACTCCTTATATTATGAAATAAAAAAGTTGTGCAGCTTGTACAAGGCCCGACAGCGTATCCGCCGGGTCCTGTATGGATTCAAAGCGGAGCTGCGTCCGCTGTAAACAATGTTGGTGGTAATACGCCGCCAGCCGCCGGGCTTCCCGCGCCACGCGCGCTGGCAGGATCTCGCTATGCACTACTGGCAGGCTTGCGATAGTATTACACCTTATTCTACTATCAAATCGAAAAAAAAGCAAGGAAAGAGCGCCCTCCGCAAAAATTTTTGCGGAGAGCGCTCTTTTGTTTCATCAGCAAAGGCTCAGAACTTGAACCCCCACTTGTGGAAATACCGCAGCAGGCTCCCGGTCTGCCACAAAAAGGGCTTGAGGCTGCGGTGGGCCGCACGATGCCATGCATGGATGGCGGTGTACTGCGGCACGAGGTAGGCTTTGCCGGTGGTGCGCATCTTCTGGGTCAGGTCGGCATCCTCCACATACATGAAGTAGTGCTCATCGAAGCCGCCCACGGCCTTGAACTCCGCCGTCCGCACGGCGGAAAAGCTGCCGGTGCAGAACTCGATCTCAACGGGAGCGGACAGATCCTCCCCCTCCATCAAATACGCACGGTTATATTTCTCCCAGAATTTCAAAAACGGCAGCTGGCGGTAGACCATAGGCCGCAGCGCACAGCGCCGCAGCGGCAGGCTCTGGGAACGGCCATCCGGGAAGCGCAGCCCCGGCCGGGCCATCACAGCATCCGGGTGGGCGGCCATCCAGTCGGCCAAATCGCTGAGGGTATCGGCGGTGAGCTGGATGTCCGGGTTCAGGATGAAGTGGTAGTCGCTCGTCAGCTCCGGCAGGACGGTGTTGTGTCCGGTGCCGAAACCGCCGTTCTCCTTGCGGCAGCGCACCTCAACCTTCTGGCCGGGCTGAGTGCTCAAAGCGCCGCCCTTCACGGCGGCTTCGAGACGTGCGCCGCTGCCGTCGGGGCTGGCGTTGTCCACCAGATAGAGGGTCAGCGGGTGGCGGCGGGTGTATTGCAGCACCGTCTGCGCCGCCTTGAGGGCTTCGTCGCAGCCGTTATAGACAACGATACAGGCAGAGAGTTCCAAGTTCGTTCTCCTTATCATTCCAGCGGTAATATCTTCAGGCTGAAATCTTCGCGCTGGATGTCGAAGTTGGGATTGGTGCAGGGGTCGCCTGCAGCCAGCAGGTCGCCCCAGCGGGCCTGAAAACGCAGCACCTCGCCCTGAAAACGCTTCTGCTTTTCGGGGTTGTCCTCCATGCCGCGGCTCTTGCTCTCGTAGTGGTAGAGCTGGGCAAACGGGGTGAAGACGTTGGTGTAGCCTGCCTGACGGACGCGGACGCAGAAGTCCACATCGTTGAAGGCCACGGCATAGCTCTCGTCCAGACCGCCCACTTCGTCGTAGATCTCCTTGCGGATGAGCAGGCAGGCGGCGGTGTCGGCGTAGACGTCCTGCACATAGTTCAGGCGGCCCATATAGCCGTCGGAGCTGGCGGGATAGTACTTGTGCAGATGGCCCGCCACGCCGCCGATGCCGAAGCCGACACCGGCGTGCTGGATGGTGTCATCCGGGTAGAGCAGCTTGGCGCCCACGCAGCCCACCCGCTTCTGCTGGGCATACATGACCATCTCTTCCAGCCAGGCGGCGGTGATGACCTCGGTGTCGTTGTTGAGCAGAAGCAGATACTCACCGGTGGCGAACTTCTCGCCGAAGTTGTTCAGGGCGCTGTAGTTGAAGCCCTTGCCCTCCCAGGTGACGACCTTGAGGTTATCGGGGTGCTCTTTCTGCATCCGCTCGTAGGTGCGGAAGGTCTCGGGGGCCTTGCTGTTGTTCTCGATGAGGATGATCTCAAAATCCGGGTAGGTGGTGCGGGCGTAGATGGACTCCACGCAGGTCACCAAGTCGCGGATGTGGTCGCAGGTGGGGATGAGGATGCTCACCCGGCCCGGATGGTCGATGGTATAATCGGTCTTGTAGTAGCCCGGCGTACCCGGGATGAGGGACACATCGTCCACGGCCACGCCGCAGCGGGCGTAATGAGCCTTGAGGGCGGCAATGCCCGCGTCGATGCAGTAGGTCTTGGCGGAGATGTCGCTGGCCGTGCTGCCGGGGCTGGAACGCCAGTAATAGAGGGCGTGGGGGATGTGGACGATCTTCCGGGCCGTCTCGGTCAGGCGGAGGAAGAGCTCGTAATCCTGACTGCCGTTGTACTCCATCCGCTCCGGGCCGCCTGCGGCGTCCATCAGCCGACGGCTGAAGAGGGTCAGGTGGCAGATATAGTTGTTGGAGCGGAGGTTGTCCAGCATGAAGTCCGGCTTGAAGTGGTAGAGCACCACATTCTCTACCTTGCCCTCGAAGGTCGCCTCATCGGTATAGACGAAGTCGGCTCCCTGCTCTGCGATGGCCTTGGCGGCGTACCAGAGGGCGCAGGGATGGAGGATGTCGTCGTGGTCCAGCAGGGCGATGAAGTCGCCGGTGGCCATCTCGATGCCCTTGTTGGTGTTGCCGGGGATGAGCTCATTCTTCTCCAGCTTCCTGTAGCGGATACGAGGGTCCACAGCGGCGCGCCGCTGCACCATCTCGCCCACACCCGGGGCAGTGCCGGCGTCCACACAGCAGAGCTCCCAGTTGCGGTAGGTCTGGTTCACAACGGAATCCAGCAGCTCTTCGAGGAAGTCCAGCGGGGTGTTGTAGAGCGGCACCACGATGCTGATCTTGGGGCCTGCAGGCTGGTCGCCTGCCTGCCGCACCAGCAGTTCCACCGGTGCGAACCGGTCGGCGCGCATGACTTTGCCCGGGAAGAGGGCGGCGTACGCGCGGCGGGCGGGGGCCAGTTCCCGCACGCCCTCGATGCCGCCGCTGCGCAGCTCCCGCAGGAGCACGAAGAAGGGCAGAGTGTGCCAGAGCTGGCGGCTCTTGCTGACGACATAGCGCATGGGCCAGGTCATCTTCCAGAACTTCGAGCCGGTCACCTCGCCCAGTGCCTTTTCCAGCTGCTGCTCGTGGCTGCGGCTGAGCGAAAGGTCGCTGCGCAGCCGGGCGATGAGCTCAGCTTCCTCGCCGCTGGTGCGCTCGGCGCGCACCATCCGGTCACGCAGGATATCCATTTCCATCTCGTAGCCCCGCACCATCTTCAGCTGAGTGGGCTGGCTGGTGCAGAACAGCGCCGACTGCTGAGCGCGGCCCTTGCTGCGCCAGCCAAAATCGCGGAAATACCCTCTCTGGGCCAGCTGCTCGGCCCAGCCCGCCATAACGGTGCTCTCATCGCTCACCAGCAGCACCCGGGCGGGCAGGGTCTCGGGCAGCGTTTCCCACGCGGGGTCTGCCACCACCAGAAGCTCTGCCGCAGAGCCCTCTGTCCACTCTTCTGCCTCCACACCTGCACGGTGCAGGGCTTCCGTCAGCTGGGGCATCTGCTCTCCCAGCAGGGCCGCCGAGGCGGGGTTTGCCTCCTCCGCGATGCGCTGCGCCAGTGCGCGGCAGCGCTCCCGCTCCCGCTTTTCTTTCTTTTCCTTCTCCAACTGCATTCCGTTCTCTCCACCTGTTATTCTTTATCGTATCGCTCCCGCTCTGGAGCGTGAAACGCGAAATCGTCTGTCTCTTGTGTACAAGCGTGTACAGTATACCAAATCACGTCTCATTTGAGAAGTATTTTGCGCAATTCCTTTTGATTTTTTACATGCCCAGCAGGCGGCGCAGCCAGCTGAACAGACCGCCGCCGGAGCTCGTGCCGCTGCCCACCGTCCGGATGGAAATGCCGGAGTAGTAGTGCTTCAGGATGTCGCGGTAGCCCATCCCCTCCTCGGCGGCGTAGCCCACGGCGCCGCACTGGCTCATGCCCACGCCGTGGCCGAAGCCGTAGTAGTACATACAGGGTACACCCGCTGCATCCGTGCCGAAATCGAAGCAGTAGCGGGAGGACACGAACTGGCCGATATAGCGGTAGCTGCGGCCATTGGACACCAGCGTATTGTACTGGACGAAGCCGCCGAGGTCTTTGTGGGTGGTGTCGGCGCTCTGGTAGGGCTCACCGGTGCGGCTGTCGTTGTACTCGACATAGTCATAATCCTTGCCGATGATGCGGCGCATCTTCTCGTGGTACTGGCGCTCATAGGGGCTTTCCACGCTCTTGAGATACGGCACATCCGAGCCCCAGGCGTCGAGGCTGGAGCAGGTGCCGTAGACGCCGGTCTGGGTGTTGTAGCCCGCGCTGGCCGACCAGACGGCGTCGATGACGCTGCCGTTGTAGGTCAGCACCTCATCCTTCACAGCCTCCACCGCCTTGCGGATGGCCGACCGGGCCGAGGACGGGATGTCCTCCACGGGGGTGTAGATGAGGGCGTTGGCCGAGGAGCCGTACTGCTTATGGTACTCGAGGTAGGAGTGGATGGCCACGGCCTGGGCCTTCCACGCCTCCTGCGCGGCACTGGCGCTGACATAGCTGCCGATGGAGCCAAGCTCGGTGTAGGTGATGCCCACCAGGCAGTCCACGAGGTCCAGCGACACGTTCCGGCGCAGGCCCTTGCCCTTGATGTTCAGATAGGGCAGTGTAATTTTATCTTTGGAGCCGAAGAGCCAGCTCAGACAATTTTCCTCTTCCTCAGGGATAAGGGTGGTGTTTGCACCGCCAATGGTGGTGGCACCGGGTGCGGCATCCTCGGCGAACGCCGCCGGGACAGCCACGCACAGCATCACAGCTGCCAGCACCAGCGCCGCCAGACGGCGCGCGAAACTCAGACTCTGCTTCACGGTCATTTCCTCCTGTGGTTTCTGGATCTTTCTATAGTTGTTATTAGTGTAACACACTGCGCCCCCGACGGCAAGGACGGAAGTTGTGCAAAAATGTGAAAAGACGCCTTTGCAAGCCGCCGGAATTATGATACAGTATAACATGAGATGATATGCCCCCTTTGGCGGGCATGACAGGGAGGGCCGGAATGGACAGCAGAGAGTTATATCCCAGCGACGAGCAGCGGCGCCGTATCATGGACTTTATCATGGCGGCGGGCGAGACGCTGCTGGAAAACGGAGCAGAGGTCTTCCGGGTGGAGCAGACGATGGAGATCATGGCCCGCAGCTTCCATCTGCGGGAGTTCCACGTCTACGTGCTGACCAACGGCATCTTCGCCAGCGCCGGCACGGCAGAGATCGCCGAAGTGCGGAACGTCCCGGTGCGGACGACTCACTTAGGCCGGGTGGCCGCGGTGAATGCCCTTTCCCGCGAGATAGCAGCCGGGGGCGTCACACTGGACGAGGCTGAACACTGCCTGGCCGAGGCCCGGCGCATCCCCTTCCCCAAAGGCAAGACCCAGCTCCTCGCCGGGATGAGCGGCACAGCCTGTTTTGCGCTCATCTTCGGCGGCACGATACGCTCGGCGCTGGCGGCAGCGGCGGCGGGTCTCATCGTCAGCGGCTATCTGCTGCTCTGTGAAAATCGGAGGCTTTCCAACGGCTTCCGCAAGATCTCGGCGGCAGCGCTCATTACCTTGGTCTGCATTCTGGGGTGCCATCTGCTGAACACTGAGGCCAGCCACGCCATCATCGGCGCCCTGATGATATTGACCCCCGGCATCGCCTTCACTATGGGCATCCGGGACTTCGTGCAGGGCGACTACCTCTCCGGCACCATCCGGATGATAGACGCCCTGCTCATCGCGGCCAGCATCGCCATCGGCACCGGCCTCGTGCTGAGCCTTACTTCGATCCTGACGGGGGTGACGGTGGTATGATGACCTTGACAAGCACACAGCTCGGCCAGCTGGCGGCACAGTTCTTTCTGGCCGGGGCGGGGACGCTGAGCTTCGCCGTCCTCTTCGCCTGCCCCCGGCGCACCCTCCCCTGCTGTGCGCTGGTGGGCGCGGTGGGCTGGTTCATCTACGAGCTGGCCATCCTGTACGGGGCCGAGGCCGCCGGGGCCGCTCTGGTGGCGGTGATCCCCCTGACGCTGGCGGCGCGTATCTGCGCCGTGCTGCTCAAGACGCCGGTAACGGTCTTTCTGCTGACCGGCATCTTCCCGCTGGTGCCCGGCGCGGGCATCTACTACACCGCCTACTACTTCATCCAGGGCGAGAATGCCCTTTCTCTGGCCAACGGCATCTCCACCTTCAAGGTCGCCGTCACGCTGGCTGTGGGCATCGCGCTGGTTCTGGGTCTGCCCATGCCCCACGCCCCATTCTGGAAACGCAAATAGATCACAAAACAGCACCCCCGCTGTGCGCTGCCAATGCACAGCCGGGGGTGCTGCTGCTTTTCTGTAGCCTCTCGGGGCAGGCTCAAAGCTCCATCCAGACCTTTGCCACCGGGGGCTCCTGGGTCCAGTCCACGTCAAACTCGGTTGCCGTGCTATCGCTCAGCTTATAGCCTGTATTCACCATTACATTGCCCAGCTTCTGCAGTTGCTCCTTTTTGACCTTGCCGCTCTTTACCACGCTGACGGTTTCATCGTACTCATCATTGTTGCCCACCTTCTGATTGCCCAAAAAGTTGCTCTTGCGCCAATACTGGACCTTGACATCTGCCATCACAGGGTTTTTGCTGCTATCGCAGCCAGAGAGAACACCCGCTGCTGCCACGGCCAGAGTCATCACACCAGCGCTCTTCAGGAAATTACGACGAGTCATATTAGTCATTTTCTTGCACCTCATAAACTGTTTTGTTTCTTCTTGTTTTCCTTTGCGCGTCTCCGCAAAAGATGGTTAGTTTGCTATAACTAATGATAGGGCATCTCCTGCTTTTTGTCAATATTTTCCCAGTATGTTAGTGCTCATTAACATTATATCATCATTTTTTATCTCCGGTTTATGGATTTTTCTCTCATTTCTTCATCTCGCAGACGTGTCTTGTCCGTGTTTGCCGCCGCATCCAAATTCCTTGCACTGCGCCTGCTCCTATGCTATAATCAGGCTGTACTTATATAGTAAAGGAGTGTCTGCCGATGTCTGTTATGGAAATGCTCAACACCCGCCGCACCTACCGCCGCTTCGCCCAGAAGCCGGTGCCGCAGGATGTGGTGGACGATATGGTGGAGGCCCTGCGTCTGTCGTCCTGCGGCGCGAACCGTCAGGCCGTGAAGCTGGTGGTGGTGCAGAGCCCTGAGATGGTGAAAAAGGTCCATCCGCTGGTCAAGTGGGCCGCCTATCTGCCGCCGGAGCAGGGTACTCCCAAAGCCGACGAGCAGCCTGTGATGTATCTGGCCGTCGTGCAGGACAGCTCCATCCCCGGCGACCTGAACACCGACACCGGCATCGCGCTGGCGAACATCACCCTCGCCGCATGGGCCAAGGGCGTGGGCAGCTGCATCATGGGTGCCATCAATAAGCCCGCCCTGAGCGAGCTGCTGGGCATCGCCGCGCCGGACAAGCTGGCGTTCATGGTGGCGCTTGGCTGCCCCACTCACGCCGCCAGGGTCGTACCGATGACGGAAAAGACCGGCATCAAGTATTATCTCGATGAGAACGGTGACTACTGCGTGCCGAAGCGGAGCGTGGAAGAGCTGGCGCGGAGCGTGTGATGACTCTCGATAAGGCTCTCCCCTTGGGAGAGCTGGCGCGAAGCGCCTGAGAGGGCAAGGACGCTGCCAAAGAATTGCAGACGTCGCGATAGTTTCGCTCTGACAAAGGGGCTGCCTATCGCCGTGCGGCGGCTCTGTCGCACTGAGCTTGCCCTCTCCGTCACCTGCGGTGACACCTCTCCCAAAGGGAGAGGCTTTCGCATCCGGGCAGACTGAGAGGTTCTGCATATATACATCACTCTCAAGCTTTATTCTGCATAATTGTTTGCAATTCGGTTTCAATTTGATGGAATTTTTGCACAACACTTGACTTTTCAAATTGTACAACCTATACTAAACACGCTCTCTGATTTTTCGATGAATCGCATCGCAGCAGAGAGATGCAAACGATATGCACATAAAGAGGAGTGTTTGAATATGAAAAAGATCTCTCGCCGCAGCTTCCTGGCTGCCGCCGCTGTTTCCGCTGCTGCTCTGGCCCTGACCGCCTGCGGCGGCTCTGCCTCCACTGCTTCTTCCGCTGCTGCAAGCTCTGTTGCTGCTTCTTCTGAGGCTGCTTCCACCAGCGCTGCCGCTGCTGAGCTGACCACCGTTGAGGCTGGCAAGCTGACTATGGCTACCAACGCCACCTTCCCTCCCTACGAGATGACCACCGACGCCGGCACCATTGAGGGCATCGATGTGGACACCGCACAGGCCATTGCCGAGAAGCTGGGCCTGGAGCTGCAGATCGACGACATGGATTTTGACGCCGCTCTGCTCAGCGTGCAGCAGGGCAAGGCCGACATCGCCATGGCAGGCATCACTGTCACCGACGAGCGGATGGCTGTGATGTCCTTCTCCGACAGCTACGCTACCGGCATCCAGTCCGTCATCGTGCCCGAGGGCTCCGACATTGCCTCTGTGGACGATTTGGCCGGCAAGAAGATCGGCACCCAGCGCGGCACCACCGGCTACCTGTACTGCTCCGACGACTTTGGCGAGGACGCCGTGGTGGCCTACGACAGCGGCCTGACCGCTGTACAGGCCCTGAACAACGGCCAGGTGGACGCTGTGGTCATCGACAACGAGCCTGCCAAGGCCTATGTGGAGTCCAACCCCGGCCTGAAGATCCTGGACACCAGCTACGCCGAGGAGGACTACGCCATTGGCATGAACAAGAGCAACACCGCTCTGCTGGAGGCTGTGAACGCCGCTCTGGAGGAGCTGAAGGCCGACGGCACCCTGCAGTCCATCGTGGACAAGTACATCAAGGCTGAGTAAACAGACCCCTCAAGGGGAGGCGACCCACCGGGCACCTCCCCTTTTTTAAGGGATATAGGTTACAAAATTCTGACAAGATCACAACAGACGAAAAGAAAGTGAGGATGCGAATGGCCGCACAATACGAACTGTTGAGCCAGCTGCTGAAAAGCGGCGGCCGGCTGGACATGGGGCAGGAGCTGTTCTACAAATTTTATCAGGCCTTTGTCCTGAAGGACCGCTGGCTCCAGTACATCGGGGGCGTAGGCACCACCCTGCTGGTCACTGCCATTGCTCTGGCCATGGGCGTCCTGCTGGGCAGCGTGGTGGCGCTGGTGCGTGTGGCCCACGACCAGCAGCGCCCCGGCCGCTCGAACCCGGTGCTGGGGGTCTTTAACGCCGTGTGCCAGGTGTACACCACCGTGATCCGGGGCACCCCCATGATGGTGCAGCTGCTGATCATGAGCATGGTCATCTTCAACAACAGCCGCAACTTTACCATGGTAGGCGCTCTGGCACTGGGCATCAACTCCGGCGCTTACGTCTCCGAGATCATCCGGGGCGGCCTAATGGCTGTGGACCCGGGCCAGATGGAGGCCGGCCGCAGCCTGGGCCTGAACTACATCACCACCATGGTGGTCATCATCATCCCCCAGGCCATCCGCGCCGTGCTGCCCGCCCTGGGCAACGAGTTCATCATGCTGCTGAAGGATACCTCCCTTATCACCGTCATCGGCGGCAAGGAGCTGCTGTATGCGGCCCAGGGCATCATGAACCGCACCTACGAGGCCATGTTCCCCCTGTTTGGCGTGGCACTGATCTATCTGGTGCTGGTGATGATCTTTACCTGGCTGCTTGCAAAATTTGAGAGGAGGCTGGCACAAAGTGACCGATAAGATCCTGGAAGTCCGGGGCCTGACCAAGACCTACGGCGGCGAAAAGCGGAAGGGCGCAAAGCAGGCCGCCCCCACTCTGGACGTGCTGCGGGGCATCGACATCGACATCTACCGGGGAGACGTGGTCTGCCTCATCGGCCCCTCGGGCTGCGGCAAATCCACCTTCCTGCGCTGCCTGAACCGGCTGGAGATCCCCACCGGCGGCAGCATCAAATTTGAGGGCGTGGAGGTGGACGACGACCACATCGACTCCGTCCGCCAGAAGATGGGCATGGTGTTCCAGCACTTCAACCTCTTCCCCCACCTGACCGTCAAGAAAAACCTTGAGCTGGCCCCCAGCCTGCTCAAGCTCAAGGACAAAGAGGCCATCTCCAAGCGCGCCGACGAGCTTCTGGCCCGCGTAGGTCTGGCCGACAAGGCCAACGTCTACCCCAAGAGCCTTTCGGGCGGCCAGCAGCAGCGCATCGCCATCGCCCGGGCGCTGGCAATGGACCCGGACGTCATCCTCTTCGATGAGCCTACCAGCGCCCTCGACCCCGAGATGGTCGGCGAAGTGCTCGAGCTGATGAAGGAGCTGGCTCACACCGGCATCACCATGCTGGTGGTCACCCATGAGATGGGCTTTGCCCGCGAAGTCTCCAACCGTGTCATCTTCATCGACGAGGGAAGGATCCAGGAGGATGAGCCGCCGCAGGAGCTGTTCACCAACCCCAAGCATCCGCGCCTGAAGGCATTCCTCTCCAAGATGCTGTAAGATAGAAAGAAACAATACAAAACCCGGAACTCTTTTCAAGCCGTCCTGGCTCTGAAGGAGTTCCGGGTTTTGTTCATTGTTTTTTCAGAGAGCTGTTTTGCAGCAGTCTTTCTGCTTATTCTCAGTTGTTGGCTTCCACCTTGCTCAGGAGGATGCGGTCATTGTCGAGAGCCTTGCCGGCGTTCTCGCGGAACTTCTCGAGCAGGTCGTCCACGGTCATCTTACTGCGGGCCTCACCCTTGACGTCAAAGACGATGCGGCCCGCGTCCATCATGAGGGTGCGGTTGCCCAGCTCCAATGCCTGATGCATATTGTGGGTGACCATCAGGCAGGTGATCTTCTTTTCGGCCACGATGCTCTTGGTGAGGTCCAGCACCTTTTCGGCGGTGGCAGGGTCGAGAGCGGCGGTGTGCTCGTCCAGAAGCAGAAGCTTCGGGGTGACGAGGGTGGCCATCAGCAGGGTCAGCGCCTGACGCTGACCGCCCGACAGCAGGCCCACCGGCTGCTTCATCCGGTCTTCGAGGCCCATATCCAGCAGAGCCAGCTTCTCACGGAAGATTTCCTTATCCTTGCGGGAGATGCGGGAGAAGATGGCGTTGGGGGCCGTCCCGGCGCGAAGGTAGGCCAGCGCCAGATTCTCCTCGATGGTCATGTTGGGGGCCGTACCCTTGAGCGGGTCCTGGAACAGGTGGCCGATGACCCGGCTGCGCTGATATTCCGGCGCGAAGGTGATGTCCTCGCCGCCCAGCGTGATGCTGCCCTCGTCGGCGATGAAGCCGCCGGTGATGGCGTTGAAGAGGGTGGATTTGCCCGCGCCGTTGGAGCCGACGATGGTGGCGAAGTCTCCCGCTTCCATGGTCAGGCTGACGCCGTTCAGGGCCACTTTCTCGTTGACGGTGCCGGGGTTGAAGGTCTTGTGCAGGTCACGAAGTTCGAGCATCTCCATTTTACACACGCTCCTTCCGTGCCTGACGGGCCGCACTGCGGCGCTTCTCAAAGGCGATCTTCTCCCGGATGGCGGGCATCGAGATGGCCACCGCCACGATGATGGCGCTGACCAGCTTCATGGCAGCAGCCGGGACGTTGAAGCGGAGGGCCACCGCCACGATAAAACGGTAGAGGCAGCTGCCGAACACGACGCCCAGCACACGGCGCACCATCGTCCGCTTGCCCACCAGCGTTTCGCCGATGATGAGGGAAGCCAGTGCGATGGTCACCATGCCGGTGCCTACGTTGATGTCGCAGCTCTTCTGGTACTGAGCCAGCAGGCCGCCGGAAAGGGCCGTCAATGCGCCCGAGATGCAGAGGCCCACCGTGATGGTGAAGGCGGGGTTGATGCTGGAAGCACGCACCATGGCAGCGTTATCGCCGGTGGCACGGATCGAAAGGCCGAGGCGGGTGCCGAGGAAGCCCACCATGGCGGCACCGGCCAGCGCGATGACTACCGCCGCCAGCACCAGCTTATACCCGCCGCCCGTGAAGCTCAGGGCGCTCTTGGCGATGGAAAAGACGGTATCGGTCTTGACCAGCGACATGGTGGACGAGAAGCCCATCACGGCCAGGTTGATGGTGTAGAGGCCGGTGTTGACGATGATGCCGGCCATGATGCTCTCGACGCCGAGGCGGGTCTGCAAAAAGGCTGTGATGAAACCGGAGCACACACCGGCCGCCATCGCCGCCAGCAGGGCGAGGAAGGGGTGGCCGGTCAGCGCCACCTGACAGGCGACAGCGCAGCCAAGGGTGAAGCAGCCGTCGGTGGACAGGTCCGCGATATTCAGGATGGAATAGCTCAGAAACAGAGCCAGCGCAACGAGGGCGTAGATGCAGCCCAGCTCGAGCGCGGTCTGGATGACGTTGAGCGAAAAGATACTCGCCAGCATGGTGTGCTCCTTAAATAAATATTAGTTGAAGTTCTCCGCCGTGGTCACTTCCACGACCTCGGTGCAGTAGGGTGCAAAGGCCTTCTTCACGGTGTCGAGGTCGAGGCCCAGAGCCTCGCAGGTCTCGGTGTTGATGGTGGCAATGCCGTTGTCGAAGGTCTGGAAAGGCAGGTCTGCAGGGGTCTTGCCGTCGCAGAGCAGTTCCGCCACCATATCGGCGGTAGCCTCGCCCAGCTGGACGTAATCGACGCCGTAGCCCACGAAGGCACCGTTCAGGGCGAAGCTGTCAGCGCCGGTGTAGTGCTGGACGCCTGCCTCGGTGAAGGTCTCGTAGATGGAAAGCTCGGCGGTCATGACGGTGTTGTCGGTGGGGGTGAAGACAGCCTTGACACCGGCGGCGATGAGGGCCTCAGCGGCCATCTGGACTTCGGCGGTGGTGGTGCCGTTCTTCTCGATGTACTTGATGCCCTTGCTGTCGCAGAAAGCCTTGGCGTCTGCAATGGCCTGTGTAGAAGCATCCTGGCTCAGATCATACAGCAGGCCGATGGTGTCGATGTCGGGGTTGACGGCCAGGATGAGGTTCATGATGGCGTCGGTGTTCAGGGCGTCGGAAGTGCCGGTGATGTTCGGCTCGGTGTCAAAGCCTGCGGCAGCAGGGTCGGTGACGGCGGAGTAGACGACGGGGATGTCGGTATCCTCCACAGCGGCCAGCATGGTAGCGGCGGTGGGGGTAGCCACAGCCACGATGACGTCTACGCCGTCGGCCACGAGGTCGGCGCCGATCTGGTTCAGGTTGGTCTGGTCGGCCTGTGCGTTGGCGTAGTAGTCGGCGTAGTCGAAGGTGACGCCCTTCTCCTTGCCCACCTCGTCCAGACGCTCTTCCACCGACGCAACGATCTGGTTCAGGGAAGCGTGGTCAACATAGTTGACAATGCCCACCTTGAAGGTCTGGCCTGCCTCGCTGGCGGCGGCAGAAGATGCTGCCGCACCGGAAGCGGTGCCGGATGCAGTGCTCGAAGCGGACGAACCGCAGCCGGTCAGACCCAGCACGGAAACAGTGGCGGCGGCCATAGCGGCTTTCAGAAAGCTGCGGCGGGAGATCCTGTTCATGGTTTTCATAGCGGTTGCTCCTTCCCTGGAGCGGGCGGCATGTAAAATAAAAACCCGCTCCACTTGCGGGACGGGCTTTTGTTCTCATATAACAAAACGACCCTGTCCCTGTGTGTTCATCCACAAGGACAGAGTCGAGAAATTCGAATCTGCGGTGCCACCTTGCTTGCCTTGCCCGCTTTCCTCTTGAAAGCCGCAAAGCCCCTCACGGAGAGCCAACACTCCCCTGCCCTGTAACGGAGGCTTCCGTCCCAAGCTACTGGAGGCTCTGCCTCGTTTGCCCGGCCCTCGGCGGCCCACGAATCTCTGCCCCGCTCTCGCCCGTTTTCACTGTCCGGGCTCACTGAAGATGCGCTCTGCAGGTTCTCTTCCGCCTCATCGGTTTGATTGCATTATACACTTTATCCGTGTAAAGTCAAGAGGAAATTTCAAAATTTTCCGTCAGATTTTTTCACGTTTCATCACTCGAGGTTGAGTTTGTTTCGCATCAGCCAGACCGTCAGCCCGAACCAGAAGACGCCGAACGCCACCGCGATGCCCAGCGTGACCATCGCGCTCCCCATGTAGCCCAGAGCCGATACGGTAGTCTCGATGCTGCCCACATCGCCTACGGCGCTATAGATGGCCGTCTCGTAGACGCCGGTGCCGATCTGGAGCAGCTTTTCGAGCCAGCCCTGCAGATACTGCATGACAAAGAAGCTCAGGATGCCCGCCAGCGCGGGGTGGTTCTTGAACTGATGTCCCACCATGCAGGCAGCATAGATGCAGGCGATGGCGCTGACCATCCGCACGAAGCTGACGACGCCGCTGAAAGCCAGCGCCTCCCAGAACTCCATGTTACAGCGGGCGAATGCCTCCCGGATGCCCGACCACATCAGCGGCAGCTGCTCAAGCAGGTCCATATCCGCCATCATCAGGACAGCCAGAATACCGAAGGAAAGGCAGGCTGCGAGGATGCTGCACAGGCTCCACACGGTGCTGGAGATGAGCTTCGAGGTCACAAGCTGTGTTTCCGTCACCGGCAGGGTGTGCATCAGATAGCCCTCCCGGCCCAGCAGGTTGCGGTAGAACCGCTGCACGATGGTCATGATGGTGACGACCACGGTGCCGATGATGACGCCGGTGTAGACAAGGCTCAGCAGGCCCACGAGAGTCGAATAGGCATCACTATTGGTGCTGTTCCATCTCCAGAGGGACCCGCCAAAGAGCACCGACGCCGCCAGCAGGGCCAGATACATTCCGCCGTAGGTGCGGGCGGTGGCCCGGAACTCATATTTCAGTAACTTTTTCAGCATTTGAATACCTCCCGGAAATATGCATCCACACTCATGCCCTCGGTCTCGCGGAGCTCATCCACCGAGCGGTGGGCGAAAATTCTGCCGTTCTTCAGGAACACAGCCTCATCCAGCACCGGCTCCACGTCCTCGATGAGGTGGGTGGAGATGATGACCGAGGCGTCCCGGCTGTAGTTGGTGAGGATGGTGTTCAGGATGTAGTCCCGCGCCGCCGGGTCCACGCCGCCGATGGGTTCATCCAGCAAATAGAGCCGGGCATTCCGGCTCATGGCAAGGATGAGCTGGACTTTCTCCTTGTTGCCCTTGGAAAGGCTCTTGAGGGGTGCTTTGGGCGAAAGCTCCAGCTTTTCCAGCATCTCATTCGCCTTGGCGGGGTCGAAGTCGGCGTAGAAATCCCGGAACATCTCCACCAGCTGCTCCACCCGCATCCAGTCGGGCAGCCATGCGGCGTCCGGCAGATAGGAGACGATGGCTTTCGTATCCGGGCCGGGGGCCATGCCCGCGATTTTTATGCTGCCCGCCGTGGGCTGCAAAAGGCCGTTCGCCAGTTTGATGAGGGTGGTCTTGCCGCTGCCGTTGGGGCCGAGCAGGCCCACGATGCGGCCAAAGCCGATGTGCAGGTCGATGCCGTCGAGGGCGTTTGTCCCCTTCTGGTAGGATTTCGTCAGGCCCTCACAAGTTAAAAGCTCATTCATTTCAATCACTCTCCTTTGTTTCCCAGCCCGTCATAAGCTTTGCGGCCTCTGCCGGGCCGTAGCCGATGCCGCGCATTTTTTCGAGATATTCGGCGGTCATGGCGCGGGCTGTCTCGTCCCGCAGCTGTTCCAAAAGGGCTGTATCTTCGGTGACGAAGCGGCCCGTGGTCCGCTCGGTGTAGACGAGCCCTTCCGCTTCCAGCTGGGCCAGTGCCCGCTGCATGGTGTTGGGGTTGACGCCTGCCGCTGCGGCCATGTCGCGCACCGAGTCCAGATGTCCGCCGGGCGGGTAGACGCCCGCCAATATCTTTGCTTTGAGCCGTTCCACGATCTGTGCGTAGATGGGGCGGCTCATATCGAATCGTTCGCCCATCGTCTCATCTCCTTGTGTCGCTGTACTGAGTGCCTAATACAATAATACTCAAATCATCTTTTTTGTCAAGAGGGAATTTTCAATCTCTTCAAAATATGTTATACTGTCTTTTGTATGCTAGAAGAAAATGCGCAGGAGCACAGAATCTATGAAAGCGACCATCATCATCCCCAACATCAACGGCAAAGGCTGGCTTAAGGACTCCATCGAGTCGGTCTACGCCCAGACGGAGCAGGACTTCGAGCTTATCGTGGTGGATAACGGCTCCACCGACGAGAGCCTTGAGCAGGCCCGCAGCTATTGCAGCCGCGAGAACTTCCAGCTCATCGAGAACGGCTCCAACACCGGCTTCTCCCACGCCGTCAATCAGGGCATCGCCCGGGCGAAAAGCGAGTTCGTGGTGCTGTTCAACAACGACGCCTTTGCAGAGCCCCAGTGGCTGGCCGAGCTCATCCGCGTGGCTGAGAGCGACGAGAAAATTTTTGCCGTCCAGAGCCTTATGATCCGCCACTTCAACCGGGAGCTTGCCGACGACGCCGGCGATTACGTCACATGGATGGGCTTTGCCTGCAAGACCGGCGACGGCCGCCGGGCCAGCCGCTACACCAAACAGAAGCGCATCTTCTCGGCCTGCGGCGGCGCGGCCCTCTACCGCAAAAGCATCCTCGACGAGATCGGCGTCTTCGATGAAAATTTCTTTGCCTACTTCGAGGACGTGGACCTCAGCTGGCGCGCCAACAACGCGGGCTACAAGAATGTCCTCTGCCCCACGGCAAAGTGCTACCACATCTGCGGCGCCAGCACCGGCGCGGTGCGGTACAACGCCTTCAAGAGCCAGCAGAGCGGCCGCAACAGCATCCTTCTCCCCCTCAAGAACGAGCCTCTGCTGATGCTCATTCTCAACTTCCTTCCGCTGGCGCTGGGCTATCTGCTCAAACGCTGCAAGTTCCACAAACAGGGCTTCGGCGAGGCGTGGGACAAGGGAATGCACGAAGCCTTCGCCCTGCTCAAAAACGGCCAGCTGGGCAAGCGCCCCTTCCGTCTCCGTGATCTGCCGAATTATGTTCTCATGGAGCTGTGGATGATATGGAACATGGTGCCGTATCTCTGGTATCGGCTGGTGGTCGTGCGGTTTGATTTGAAGTAATTCCGGATATGCAAAAACCGGGAAGCTCTGGGAGCTTCCCGGTTTTTGTTTGTGATTCGTTTTACGCCGCCGCGCTGGCCGCACTTTCGGCCTGCGGCTCTGCGTCCGAGGCGGCTTCGCTTTCGGCGGTGCTGTCCGCTTCCCCGCTGGCGGCTGCGGCCTCCGAGGACGCGGCGTCGGAGTCAGCGGGCGTTTCGCCGCCGGTGGCGAGGATGGCGTCCTGCACCTCGCTGTCTGCCATCATGGCAGGCTCGGAGGCAGTGGACGCCGCCGTTGATTCGGGCTTCGTCTCGCTCTCGGTCAGGCCGGTGAGATACCAGCTGCCGCTCTGGCGGCTGAACAGATAGTCCATGTACTTGACCGGCGTATCCGAGGTGGTGGTGAGGATGCTGTCCGTTGCGTTCTGGTTGGGGATGTAGCCCACGGTGACGTGGAGGAGGCCGTCCTTCTTGAACAGCTTGGTGACGGTGGCGCGGTAACTGCCCACGCTGCCGGTGATGGGGATCTTATAGCACTGGGTGGTGTCGTCGAACTCGATGGTCATATCCTCCATCTCGAAGGTCTTGTGGGTCATGCGGAAGCTGGGTCCGACAAGCTTTGCGAGGTAGGCGTCCACGTCCACCGAGGGGATGAGCAGCTGCTCGGTATCGGGGTCGGTGTTGTAGCCGTCGAAGCCGCCCTGGGTCTCCTGGATGCTGTACACACAGCCCCAGACAGCGGCCTCGCGGAGGGTCAGGTCGTCGATGTTCTCGATGCCCTCAAAAGGCACGGGGTCGAACAGCACCAGACCTTCCAGCTTGTCCTCGTATTCCTGCTTCTGGGCCGTATCGTCAAACAGCTTTGCCACGGCATTCACGCCTGCGTGCAGCACGGTCAGCGTGCCGATGAGCACCAGCACCGCGATGACCAGCCCGAGGGCCTGCCGACCGCGGCGGCGGTGGAGCCGGGCGTGTTCTTCCGGGGTCATTTCTATCTTCATATCGTTATCGTCTCCTGCGTTGTTTCACTTTTCAGATAAAAACAGTATACCACAATCATAGGCAGGGTGCAAAACCCTGCCCGTGTTATTTTGGTGAAACTGGCCCAAAAGCTGTTTTCATAGCCAGAGTATGTGCAATGGTTATGAAAACAGCTTCTTATTCCCAGTTCTTCCAGACGTCGGGCTGGTAACCGACGGTGGCCTGACGGCCATTGCGGACGATGGGGGTGCGGAACAGCTGCTGGTTCTCGAAGAGCTTGTCTTCCTTCTGCCAGTCCACCAGCGCGTCCAGCAGAGCGAGGGTCTGCTTGTCCTTGGCGTTGGGATTTACCAGCGCCTGCCAGCCGCCCAGAGCGCGGGACACATTTTCAAACTCGCCCCGGCTCATCTCTTTTTCTTTCAAATCGATCATCTGAAACCTGATGCCGCGCTCCTTGAAATAGCGCTGAGCCTTTTTGGTATCGAAGCACTTGGTGGTGCCGAATATCTGGATGTTCATGCTCTTGCCCTCCTGTTCATTCTGCTCTATTGTAACATATCTGCGCCCGAAAGCCTATAGCATATTTTCTGCTCCGCCGGGCCACACTGCTCTCAGCGCCTTTTTCTCATTTTGAATGGAGGTAGTACCAACATGAAAGCATTCGTAGACCCTGAACTCTGCATCGGCTGCACCCAGTGTGCCGGGCTCTGCCCCGAGGTATACCAGATGGAGGGGACTCTGGCCGTCGCCATCCCCGGCGACATTCCGCCCGACCAGGTGCCGCTGGCTGTGGACGCCGCCAACGCCTGCCCGGTGAGCGCGATAAGGGTGGAGTGACCGCCGCAAAAGGCTCTCCCTCTGGGAGAGCTGGCGCGCAAGCGCCTGAGAGGGCAAGGCTGCTGACGGAGACACCCAAACACAGCGATAATACCGCTCTGTCAAAGGCCCTGCTCATCGCTGTGCAGCAGCTGTTTGGCAACGGGCTTGCCCTCTCCGTCACCTTCGGTGACACCTCTCCCAAAGGGAGAGGCTTTTTTTGTGCAAACTCTCCCCCATCCGCTCTATTTTGTGGTATACTATAGAATGTGAAATTATGGAATGGAGGACCACAAGCTATGCGTTTACTGGTCATTGACGGCAACAGCATCGCCAACCGTGCCTTTTACGGCATCAAACTGCTGACCACCAAAGACGGCCGCTATACCAACGCCATTTTCGGCTTTCTGAATATCCTGCTCTCCCTGCTCAAAGAATCTGAGCCCGACGAGGTGGCTGTGGCTTTCGACCTCAAAGCCCCCACCTTCCGCCACAAGATGTACGACGGCTACAAGGCCACCCGCCATAAGATGCCCGACGAACTGGCTGCCCAGCTGCCTGTCATCCGGCAGCTTCTGGCCCTGCTGGGCTATCGTGAAGTGACCGCCGAGGGCTGGGAAGCCGACGACATCCTCGGCACGCTGGCCGCCGCCTGCGCCGCCCGCAGCGACGACTGCTTCCTTGCCACCGGAGACCGGGACAGCTTACAGCTGGTCAGCGACACCACCACCGTTCTGCTGGCTACCACGGCGTTGGGCCGCAGCAAGACCATCACCATGGATGTGGACGCCGTGAAGGAGAAATACGGCGTCACGCCCCGCCAGCTCATCGACGTGAAGAGCCTGATGGGCGACACCTCCGACAACATCCCGGGCGTGAAGGGCATCGGCGAAAAGAGTGCCTTTACCCTCATCCAGAAATACGGCAGTCTCGAGGGGGTCTACGCCCACCTCGACGACACCACTGACAAGACCATCAAGCCCAAGCAGCGGGAGCATCTGGCCGAAGACCGCGCCATGGCAGAGCTGAGCTACACGCTGGGCACCATCCGCACCGACGCCCCCATCGACACCGCCGAGGGCGCCTATGCCGTGGGCGAGGGCAACAAGGCCGAAGCCGTCCGGCTGATGCAGGAGCTGGAGCTCCACTCCCTCATTGCCCGCTTCGGCCTGAGCAACATCACCCCCGCCGCCGACCCGGAAAGAGCGCCGGCAGAGCCTCTTCCGGAAGCCGAACTTGCCGCTCTGCCTGCTGAGCCGAAGGGCCATTACCTCGTGGCTGCGCGGCCCGCTGTCATGGGCAAGCAGGGCGTCCGCATCGTGGAGCTGCAGCCCGCCGCATGGTATGCCGTGCAGGACAAGACCGTCTTCCCGCTGGAATCCGAAGACCTGCTCCGCCTGCTGGACAACAAAGACGTCACCCTTGACGTCTTCGACAGCGCGCCGCTCTACGCCCGCGCCATGGCTGCGGGCGGCTGGGGCAGCAGCATCGTCTGGGACGGCAAGCTGGCGGCCTATCTGCTGGACGCCTCCGCTTCCAAGTACAACCTCTCGGAGCTCATCATCAGCTACCGCGCCGACGCCGCTTTCACCTGTGAGAAGTGGCCGGACGCCGGTGCGCTGGCCGACCTGTTCGCCAAGATGAAGGCAGAGATCACCGCGCTGGAGGAAGACTCCCTCTACAACGACATCGAGTTCCCGCTGGCACAGGTGCTGGCCGACATGACCCGCATCGGCATCCTCGTGGACAAAGAGGGCATCGAGAAGTTCGGCGTGAAGATGCGCTCGGAGCTGGAAGACGTCCTCACCCGCATCCACATGGAGACGGGCAGCGCCAGCTTCAACCCCAACAGCCCCAAGCAGCTGGGCGAGATGCTCTTCGACACCATGGGCCTGCCCCACGGCAAAAAGACCCAGCGCGGCTGGTCTACCGACGCCGAGACGCTGGAAGCCCTGCGGGACTACCCGCTGGTGGAGGATATTCTGCAATACCGCGCCTACCAGAAGCTGAACTCCACCTACGTCGAGGGCCTGCTGAAGGTCATCGCGGAGGATGGCCGCATCCACACCCGCTTCAACCAGACCGAAGCCCGCACCGGACGGCTTTCCTCCGACAACCCCAACCTGCAGAACATCCCCATCCGCACCGAGCTGGGCAGCC
>OGIU01000374.1_pt1 | contig 28879 bp, 24 predicted proteins | sample 1571791 | NCBI WGS metagenome assembly OGIU01 (sample SAMEA2582104, study PRJEB24529) | metagenome | biome: Human gut stool | place: China | collected 2011
GCCTCCGCCGACCATGACCATCGTGTGCCGAAGGCGCCGCAAGGCCTCGTGGTGCAGACCGACGCCTATATCGGTTCGGACGGATACGCTCACGGCTTGGCCACCGCCATGTGGTCCGCCGTGAGCGAAGCTACGAATGATACCGCCATCGAAATCAGCAGCTATGCGATTGAGTGGCGCAAGCATGTGGATGGTGCGCCGTGGCATTCGGCCGGCACGACCGACAAGACGCAGCTTGGCTTCGGCGGCCTTGACTGCGGTATGCAGGTCGAGGTGCGCGTCCGGGCGGTGCCGACGTATTCGGACCATTTCGGCGAATGGTCGGAGATTGTGGTGGCCATGGTCGAATCCGACGTGACGCCCTGCTCCGTACCGTCCAAGCCGGTCCTGTCCTCCGAACTGGGCGTGGTCACCATCCACTGGGACGGCAGGAGCAGCACCGGCGCGTTGATGGAAGCGGATTTCGACCATGTCGAGGTCGGCGAGGGTGTGACTGTGGCTGGAATGCAGGTCGTCAGCGCGACTCAGACGGGGCGGGGCGACTATCTGATCACAGGCCTGACCACCGGCTCGTCGCATTCCTACGCCTTGCGCTCCGTGGACCATGCAGGCAACCGCTCCGCTTGGTCTGCCATCGTCACCGTGACCGTGGCCAGTGCCGTCCCGCAGGAGACATTGGACTCGATCAATCAGGACATCGCCAAGGCCGAAGCGGACGCGAAGTCCGCGAAGACCACCGCGGACGGCAAGAACAAAGTCTTCACGCAGGCGGCCGAGCCGGCGCATTCTGGGCTCACGAATGGCGATTTATGGCAGAAGCTTGATGCGAACGGCCACATTTCTTCCATCAATGTGTGGAATGGTTCGAGATTCGCCGCCTATGGGCTCGTGGCCGACAGCTTGCTCGTTCCGGGCAGCGTGAATGGGTCCGTGCTCATCAAGGACGGCAGTATCGAAGCGAAGAATGTGCATGTCGGTAATGGCGAGATCCTGACCGAACTGCTGAAAGCCAGGAAGATCGTGACCGATGATGTGGCCGCGGGCCAGTTCAAAGGCTACGTGTTCACCGGCGCCGTCTTTCAAAGCTCCGAAACGGACAAGACCGGATTCAAGCTCAAAGGCAACAGTCTGGACATGTGGGATTCGACCCACACCCAGACCGTGCACCTGGACGGCGAAGGCAAGAACAACGTATTGACCGGCACGTTCCGTACCGCCGTGAGCGGGCCACGGATCCAGATCACCCCGGATACCGGCAGCCAGGCCATCGGCGGATCGGAATCGTATTCGGGCAAGAGCATCGTCTTCATGTCGCCTGACTTCGCTTCAAGTCCGGAAATCATGGGCAGCCACTCATCAAGCCTCGTCGGTGATGTGAGCGGATTGACCATGTGGAGCGGCTACAAGACGGCCGAGGATCCCGGAGCGTTCGGACAGCTCCAATCCAGGCCCCGTACGAAAGGCGCGACCGGCGCCGGCATCACTTCCGAGGTCTATTTCACCGCGAACACGAACTACAGCGGCAACACCACGGATAAAAGCAAAGCCGAACTCATCCTCAAAGGCATCGGCGGGTCGGGTGCGACGGCCTACCTGACGGCGTACACGCCCGACGGCGGCACCTCACAGGTCGGCATTTTGGCCAAGAAGGGTGCCGTCAGGGTCGGCATGACCGCCGATGCGAACACGCAATATGTGTATTTCGGCGGCAAGCTTGGTGGGTTTAACGGCAAGTCGTCGAACACCGTGCAGTCCACGTTCCTGCAACGATTTTGGAGATGCTTTTTCGGTGGCAGCGGGACCGGCGACTACGGGATCGTCTCAATGACATGGAATCCGCCGGACTACGGCTATTACCGGTTCGTCACGTCGGCCGACACCGCGATGGGCTTTTCGTGCGTGCATACCGGCTACGATCAGGATTCGAACACGAGCACCTGCTCTTGCCAGATCCGCGGCTACGGGACTCGTGGCGAGGATATCTACGTGTGCTCCTTCGGAGTCCTGCGATCATAAGGAGGATTGAGGATTAATGAGTTCGTATCGTGTGGAGGACGGTCTGCTGTTGCAGATCGAGACGGATGCGACGACGGGCCAATCGTATGCGGCCTACGTTCATTCGCTTGATTCGATTCCCGCCTATCAGGCGATGCTCGGCACCGGCAGCGTCGTGGAGACCGTCGCGGCGATGAACCGGATCGCCGAGCATGGCGACGGCGGACCCGTGGACACGCGGACCGGAGAGACGGTCTGGCATCGTGCCCGAGAGGCCATGCGCACTCTACTGTCCGATTCGGCCAGCACGATCAGCATGCTGGCCGACGACGGGCAGGTCGCCGACGATCCGTTGACCGCGACACGCAACCTGGTGCGCGGCCGTTGCGGCCTGCCCGTCATCTCGAACGAGACGGAATCGTTGATGCTGACGGCCAGCCTGAACGTCAGCGACGACGACACCACGGACGCCTCGACCACGGGGTCGGGCGTCGACATGTCACTGGTCGACGAAACCGCGTTACGCGAATTCCTAGCCGACGAGCAGGTGTCGGCCAGATTGGAGACGGCGGAGGAATGCTTCTACGAAAGCCTGATGCCGACCACGGAAGAATGACAACATGTTCCCGGCACCATGCCGGGGGAAGGGGAGGCTGGTGACGCGCATCTACATGATGACCACCGCCGACCGACCCACACGACCATTGGCCCTCGCAATTGCGGGGCCTTTCTTTTAGGAGGCTTATTTTGCAGATTCCAGCCGATGCGAACGACGTCATCGAAGCGCTTTCCCTGCAGGTGGGTAACCTGTCGAAACAGGTCGCGATCCTGCAATCCCAGCTCACGGCCGCAATGAAGCTCATTCCGCAAGATGTGCTCGACGTCACAATCGGAGGCGATGATGCGACGAGTGAATGAATTCCCCTACCCGTATTTCACCACGCTCCCATCATTCGACAAGAACGCGTATTCGTGCAGCAGGGATGCCAATAATTCCCTGCAGGTCTCGAACATCGGCAGCACGAACAGCCCGCTCGTGTACGTGTTTTCCGGCTTGAAATCCGGCGCATCGTATGTCTTCCGCTGCGACGCGTACAACACGTCCGATTCCGGCGACGATTTCCTCCAACTGGCGGGCGGCGACGGAAGCGTCTTCCTTGCGGCGGCGAAGGCGGTGAACGGCAACAGCTCGTACATAGTCCGTGCCGCCTGTTCCACGGACGGCAAGCTCATGCTGAAGATGCGCTGCAAGCCAGGCAAGACGTTCGCCCTCGCACGCCCGTTGCTGGAACTCGCGTCCACCTACGACAATCGCGGGGGGGGGCTTACGTTCTGGGCCGGGGACACCATGCCATTCAGCTAACCCATCCCGTCGGGCGGGTGGTGCGCGGTGAGAGTCACGAACCTGATCTCGAACCCGTCAGCCACCTTCACCCTGGTCGGCGGCGCGTACACTCCGGTCTCGACGACCGGCAAAAAGGCGGGCACCAAATACGTGTTCTGCGCGTCGGTGCACGTTGCCGGCGGGACCGCGCAAGTCGGACCCGCCTATCAGACCATCTCCTCGGACACCCGCATCGTACAGCATTTCACCAGTACTTCCACGAGTCCGATGAGTGTCTGGTGCAAAGCCCTGTCCGGTTCGCCGACCGTCACGGTCAGCAATCTCATGCTGGTCGAGGAAAGCCAATACCAGGCGTGCAAGGACCTGTTGGACCAGATCGAATGGTTCGATGGGGACACGATGCCCCTGACCTGACCCTCTGCAGAATGGAGGTGACGGTATGAGGCGCGTGAACTGGTTCCCGACACCGAACATGCAAAACACCCAGGGAATGAGCAACAGTGCGGATACGACTTCGGTCAGTTTTCCGACCGTGAACGGCATGCGGTGGCTCAGATGTCTGCGTAAGGCGGACGGCGACGCCTACGCGCAGTACATGCTGAGTGGCGGTACGCTGCCGCCTGCCGGCACGTATCATGTGACCGCGCTCGCATATTCTGACGGCGGTGCGGGCACTTTCCGCGTCTACGCTCGCGTCGGCGCCACATATAAGATTCTTGTCGAGTCCAGTGTCGCGAACAAGGCCACGGTCGGCATCGACAAGGATTTCACCGTTCCCGCCGACTGCACTCAGCTGCTGGTGCGCATCGTCCCGCCTTCGAACGTCAACAGCTTCATGATGATGACCAAGGTCGGCGTCGAGTCCAAGGCGACGTACGATGCGCGCGGCACCGGCCCCTCGGTGTTCGACGGCGACACCATGCCATACGACAACTGATTTCCGGCCCCCTGTACGGGGCCATTATTTTTTGAGGAGCGATGATGTGATGCTTCAGACCTTTCTTGCGAGCGTTGGTGGTGTCGGCGGCGCTGTCGCCGTCATCACCCTTGTCGTCAACTGCTGGCCCGGCGCCTTGGAACGCCTGAGCACCGGCCTGTACTCGCACGTCAACCCGGCGCGACTGCCGTACGACAGTGACCTGTCGAGGCATTTCGCCAAGACCCGTCAATTGGGTGAGCGAACAGAACGTTTCGACGAGCGCATCGACGAATTGTGCAGGGACACCATCAAGAACACGCTGGTGTCCCTCATCTATGGAGACCAAAGCCACGACCATTCCGAGGCCGTCCGGTACGAGCTCGCGAAGCTTGAGCGATTGGACGCGCATTGTTGGATCGTCGCGGCCGCGCAGAAATATTTGGAGGACAGGCAATGACACGTCTCGCCATCATGGGAGGTGCATGCGTGATCCTCCTCCTCGTCATTCTGATTTTCAATCATTCGGCGCATATGCGCTGACATTCACTGATTTTCAAGGCCATCTCACATGAGGTGGCTTTTTTATTGCCCCGGTATCGGGGCGGAAGGGAGGCGTCATGGCCGACGAAACAGTGGCGATGACTCCGGAGATGACACCGCAGGGCGACAGTCTGCCGCCCGACAACATTGTGGTCGTGTCCGAGGAGGATGCGGCCAAGGCCGTCGAAGGATTGGAGGACTAGGCATGGCAAGCATCACGACTTTGGTCAATCGGATGCGTTACTGGTGCGCCGTCGCCAACCTCGGCTATTCGCAGGCCGACCGGTGGAATTTCAACGCGACGGCCGGCAACTGCGACTGCTCATCCTTGGTGATTCATTGTCTGAAGGAGGCGGGCTTCGACACCGGCTCGGCCAGCTACACCGGCAACCTGTCGAGCAATCTCGTAGCGCGCGGCTGGAAGCGCCTGCCAGTCGACGGCCATCCACAGGCCGGCGACATCCTGCTGAACGACGTGCACCACGTCGCCGTCTATCTCGGCGGCGGGCAGTTGGCGCAGGCGTCGATCAGCGAGCAGGGCACCGTGTCGGGCAAGGCCGGCGACCAGACCGGCCGCGAGACCAACATCCGCAATTACTACGACTATCCGTGGTCCTGTTATTTGAGGTACGCTGGCGGCCAGTCTTCCGCTCCGTCGTCTTCCGGCGCTCTGGCCGTGGACGGCAACGTCGGCCCGGCGACGGTACGCCGCTGGCAGCAGGTCATGGGCACCACCGTCGACGGCATCATATCCGGCCAGCTTGTGCCTGATGAGAAGACCTACTGGCGTCCCGCCATCGACTCATCCGTCGTGCAGTACGGCGGCACAGGCAGCGACCTGATCCGCGCCGTACAGAAGACGCTCGGCTGCGGCGTCGACGGCCTGCTCGGCCCCGCCACCATCAAAGCCATCCAAGCCCACTACGGGCTCACGCAGGACGCGAGCTTCGGCCCCGCCACCGCACGAGCATTGCAGACCGCACTCAACAACAACCGATTCTAAGGAGGATCGATCATGGCAGAACATGCCGCTCCCACGACTTTGGAGACCACCGTCAACAATCTCACCAACGAACGCGAGGATGGTCAGGACAACACCCAGCCGGACGCCTACACGCCGGTGTTCAGCAAGCAGGTACGTACCGTGGTCTACGTGCTCGGCCTCATCGCTTCTTGCGTTGGCTTGGGCTTCATGACCTTCGGTGACGCGGCGGTCGGCGGCTACATTTCGACTGTGGCCGGTTTCATCGCGTCCAGTCTCGGCGTGGCCTACAATCCCTTGCGCCGTAATTAATTTTCGGGCGTGAGAATCAAACTCGCATCCGAAAATCAACTTCGCGTGTAAAAAATCACGCATTCGGGTGCTTGTGGAGAGTCTTGCACCCGATTTTTAATATTGCCCCTCTCTCGGCCGAAGCCGGGGGAGGGGCGTTTTCTCGTTTTATCAGGTCTGTGCGTGTGCTTCGAGGTGTATCCGTCGCTACTCCAGATGGTCGATGTCACAAAAGGGTTAGAATGGGCAACGTCTTGTTTGCTGACACTGACAGGACAGGAGGCGCGGCCAGGCAATGCAAACGGCCACGCCTCCTGTCATTTGCGGACGCCACTGACACCGGACTATGATTGCCCCTGAAAAAAAAGAAGAGTGCCTTTTGAGTGCCCGAACATTCCACAGGGTTCGAGAACCGTTGGAAACGTTGGATTCGACGTTTTGTGCGCATGTTCTATACCGACTATTCCACCACCCGCGGCGTCATCGCCGTGACCTCAGCCGACTGGACCCTCCCCGAACCGGCGGCTGGCACCTATGCCGACGAACTCATCGGCAATGCGAAGAACTTCTCCGACACCGCAATGGTAGTTATCGGACGTGTGGGAGGCGAAGGGCTCGACCTGCCGACCGATATGAAGGCCGATGGCGTAACCTACAACGACAATTCCAAGGATTACGAGGACTTTCCAAAGGGTACGCATTATCTGGAACTCAGTCAGTCCGAGAAAGACATGATCGACTTGGTTACGAAGAACTTCGAGAAGGTTGTGCTGGTATACAACGGGGCCAACGCCTTCGAGTTGAACTTCGCGAAGGACTATCCGCAAATCAAGTCCGTGCTTTGGGTGCCGCATCCGGGACAGGCCGGATTCGAGGCACTCGGTGAAGTGCTTGCCGGCAAGACCAATCCATCCGGACGTACCGCGGACACGTTCCTGACCGACCTGACCGCCAATCCGACGTGGAACAACTTCGGCAATTTCGAATATGACAACGTCAAGGAATTCGAGGTCGACTCCGCTCGCGGCGTGCGTTTTCCGCACTTCGTGAATTACAACGAAGGCATCTATGTCGGCTACCGGTACTACGAGACCGCAGCGGACGAAGGCCTGATCGACTACGATTCCGTGGTACAGTATCCGTTTGGCTACGGGCTGAGCTACACCAGCTTTGATGAGAAGATGGGGAGCGTCGCGTACGATGCGGAATCCGGCACGATCAGTTTCGATGTGACGGTCACCAATACCGGTGATGTTGCCGGCAAAGACGTGGTTGAAGTCTACTACAATCCTCCATACACCAATGGCGGCATCGAAAAAGCCAGCGCGAACCTGGTTTCCTTCGAAAAAACCAAGGAACTCGAACCTGGTGAATCCGAAACCGTCTCCATCGAATTCGACGATGACGATATGGCGTCATACGATTACCGGAACGCCAAATCCTATGTGCTGGAATCAGGAGATTACCGAATCTCCGTACGTACCGACTCGCACAGCATCGTTGACGAAAAGACCGTGAACGTGGCTTCGACCATCACCTACAACAGCGAAGACAACACTCACAACGGCGATGCCATCGTAGCCACCAACGTGTTCGACGATGCGAACGGCGGGCTCAACTATCTGAGCCGCGTCGACCACTTCGCCAACGCGAAGGAGGCGCTGGCAGGCCCGGTCAACTACTCCATGTCGGATAAGGATAAGTCCACCTTCTACAATGTCGGCAACTACGATCCGACCAAGTTCGACAATGACTCCGACGACATGCCAACTACCGGTGCAAGGAACGGTCTGCGACTTGTCGACTTGCGTGGCGTCGACTACAACGACGCCAAGTGGGACCGGTTGCTCGATCAGCTCACCTTCGATGACATGGACAACCTCATCGCCAACGCTGGCTATCAGAATGCAATCACATTACCTTACGGCAAGGTTCGTCTGTCCGATGTGGATGGTCCGGCAGCCCTGAAGGACAACTTCACCGGCGTGAGCTCCATCGGCCTGCCGTCCAATATCGTGCTTGCCTGCTCCTGGAACAAGGACCTGGCCCGTGAATATGGTGAAACCATCGGCGACATGGCTCACGAAATGCAAGTCTCCGGTTGGTATGCGCCATCCGTGAACCTGCATCGCTCACCGTTTGCAGGCCGCAACTTCGAATACTTCTCCGAGGATCCGACCCTGTCGGGCGACCTGTCCGGCGAGCAGGTGCTCGGTGCCGCCGACCGTGGCGTATACGCGTTCATCAAGCACTTCGCGCTGAACGAGCAGGAAACCCAACGCAACGGCCAGCTATGCACTTGGGCCAACGAGCAGTCCATCCGCGAACTGTACCTGAAGCCGTTCGAAACCGTAATCAAGGCCGACGGCGACGCCCAGGCCGTGATGGGATCGTTCAACTACATCGGCAACATATATTCCAGCGCCCACACCGGACTCAACCAGACCGTCCTACGCGGCGAGTGGGGTTTCAGGGGCTTCGTGGAAACCGACTACTTCTCCGGCTCCAACTACTCCTATCAGACAGCCGATCAGGCGATCCGTGGCGGCACCGACGCAATGCTGGCCACCACCGAAACCACCAATCACATCACCGACCACAGCGCCACCTCCGTTAAGGCCATGCGTGCGGCTACGCACAACATCCTCTACACGGCGGTCAACAGCTGGCGCTACGCGGACGGCGAGCCAGCCGATCCGATGCCGGGTTGGAAGGTGACCATGATCGTGGTCGACGTGGTGCTGGGCGTCACTCTGGTAGGTCTCGAAACACTTGCTATCAAGCGTTTCCTCAGCCGACGTAAGGCGGCAGCGGCCAAGTAGCCATCGCCATCCCCCTAGCCAAGACTTACAACCAACTGCCCCATGGCGACGCTTCACGACAAACGTGGGCGTCGCCTTTGTGATTGCACGTGAAAGGCACGTCCTCGACAACGGCGTTCCAGGGCAATGGGTGCAGTCCGCAGACTGATTGTGCGGGTAAAACGACAGGTTGTGTAATACGGGCTTCGCAGGCTGCCGGCGGCTGGTTCAATCAAACTAGCGGCGGATTTCGTATGCGGTGCAGCAGAAAGGATTCGCGAAGAGCGGCATGGCTCGGGAGAGAGCCAGGCGGTTTGCGTACGAGTTAGTGCAAGGGAGAACCAATGGAACTCGAAGAACTTTCGGTCGTTGAAAAGGCCGCAATGCTTTCCGGTGGATCCGAATGGGATTCGCGAGGCAACGACCGCGCAGACATCCCCAGCTTCGTGATGAGCGACGGCCCCCACGGCGTGCGCCGCCAGCTCGGCGAAGGCGATCATCTCGGCATCGGGGCATCCAAGCCGGCCACCTGCTTCCCGACCGCTGGCACCGTGGCCAATTCCTGGGATCCGGCACTCGCCGAGGAAATGGGCGAAGCGCTCGGCAAGGAAGCGCACGATCTTGACGTAAACGTACTGCTCGGTCCGGGCATGAACATTAAACGCAACCCGTTGTGCGGTCGTAATTTCGAGTATTACTCCGAAGATCCGGTCGTCGCCGGTCGTATGGCGGCGGGCCTGATTCGAGGCATCCAAAGTAACGGCGTTTCCGCATGCCCGAAGCACTTCGCCGTCAATAGTCAGGAACTCCGCCGCCAGGCCAGCAATTCCGTAATCGACGAGCGTACCATGCGTGAACTGTACCTGACCGGCTTCGAAATCGCAGTGCGCGAAGCCAGGCCGATGACCATCATGACCTCCTACAACGAGATCAACGGCGTCTATGCGCACGAAAACAAGCATCTGCTACAGGAGATTCTACGCGACGAATGGGGATTCGACGGTATGGTCGTTTCCGACTGGGGCGGTTCCAACTCCGCGGTCGCAGCAGTCAAGGCCGGTGGGTCGCTGGAAATGCCGTCTCCGGGCTTCACTTCCGTGCGAGAACTGGAAGGTGCCGTCAGAGCCGGAACACTGTCCGAAGCGGATCTTAACGCCCGTGCGGCGGAAGTCGCCAAAATCGCGGTTGCCACCAAACTGGTCGGCGTTGGGCGTGATGACCTGCTCAAAGACGATATTGCCGTCGCACATCACGAAGTGGCCCGCAAAGTCGCCGAAAACGCAAGCGTGCTGCTCAAGAACGACAATGCGGCCCTTCCGTTCAAACCGGGCACCCGCGTGGCCGTCATCGGCGATATGGCCGCCACTGCGCGCTATCAAGGCTCCGGCTCCTCCAAGGTGAACGCCACTAGGGAAGAAAACATTCTTGAGGAAGTCAAGAACGCAGAGGGTCTGCATCTTGCCGGCTATGAACCAGGCTATGACCGCCAGGGTGCGATTGATCGAGGACTTATTGAAGACGCCATCGCGCTCGCCGGCAAAGACAGTGTGGATGTGGTGCTTGCCGTGATCGGTCTCGACGAGCGTAGTGAATCCGAAGGTCTTGACCGTTCCACCATGGCGATTCCGCAGGTGCAGAACGATCTGGTCGAAGCGCTGAAGGGCGCGGGCAAGCCGATTGTGGTGGTGCTCGTCGCCGGTTCTCCGGTCGAATTGCCCTGGATGGATGACGTTGTCGCCGTACTGTATGTCGGCCTTTCCGGACAGGCAGGAGCCTCTGCGACCGTGCGTGCACTTACCGGCGAGGTCAATCCTTCCGGTCACCTGGCCGAAACATGGCCGCTCGTATACGGGGATTGCCCGAGCGCCGGCTGGTATCCGGCGATCGGACGTGATGCAATCTACCGCGAGGGTCCGTTTGTCGGTTACCGCTATTACGAGACCGCCGATGTTCCAGTGCGTTTCCCGTTCGGTTATGGTCTGAGCTACAGCGATTTCACGTTCTCCGATCTCAGCGCGGACGATAATGGTGTGACGCTCACCGTCACCAACGATTCCGATATCGCCGGTGCAACCGTTGCACAGCTCTACGTGCGCGGACCGCAGGGAGGCGTGTTGCGCCCGGATCGCGAACTCAAGGGTTTCGTCAAAGTGTGGCTTGACGCGCATGAAAGCAAGAAGGTCACCATTCCGTTCGACCGTTACACCTTCCGTCATTTCGACGTTGCGGCCAACGTATGGCGGACGGAATCCGGCACATGGACGCTGCTGGTCGGCGATAACGCCGAACATCTGCCACTGTCCGTCGCATATGCCGTTGTGGGCGACATGGGGGTTACCCCGGCAAATCCTGCGCTTGGCGGTTATCTGACCGGTCATGTCAAGGATGTGACCGATATGGAGATGGCGGTTCTGTTCGGTCATGAGGTAATTGCCCCGGGCAAGCCGATGACGTTCGGTGTGAATGATCCGATCATGTCTTGGGCGGGCTCCAAGGGTTTCGTCGCGCGCACCATCGCCAAAACGCTCACCAAGCAGGAAGCAAAAATCAGGCAGAAGACCGGTTCTCCGGATCTCAACACCTTGTTCGTGCTGAACATGCCACCGCGTGCCATGAGCAAGATGACCCAGGGCAGAATCGACTCGGCGATGGTCGACGCCATCGTAAAAATCGCCAACGGCCATACTTTCCGCGGATTGGGTGGCGTGATCGCCGGCTACTTCCGCAACCAATCCGCCAACAAGCGCACCGCAAAGGAGCTGAACAATGACTGACAACAACGCGATGCAGCCTGCCGAAAAGGTCGGCCCGATCCGCCGGTGGATCAAGGATCATCCGAACATCTGGGAGTTCATCCTGTTCAACGTGTTGTCGAACATCTCCACCATCACTCGTTTTGTGGTGACGTGGATCGGTACCGCCATCTTCATTTCCGGCATGGGACTCACGCAGCCGTTCCACTTCCTGATTTTCAACTACGACACCAAAGGCAACGGTTTGGGCGGATTTTTGACCTTCCTGCTCGCTGAGGTGCTCGCGCAGGTGGTGAACTTCTTCGTACAGATGAAGTGGGTGTTCAAGTCCGACTCCAGCTTCAGGGACGCCGCTTGGAAGTATGTGATTCTCGCCGTGATCATCGTGGTCGTGAATCTTGTACTGCCGGGCTATATAACCGGTCTGTGCCAGGGATGGGGTATGAATGCCGGCGTCGCGGGCACCATCGCCTCCGTGGTCAACACCTTGCTTGCCGTGGTCGTGAGCTATCCGTTGCTCAAGTTCTGGGTCATGCCGAAAAGCGAGTCCAAGGAGACGGCCAAGAGCGAGGAGGCCGCCAGGTAGCCCTATTCTGAATTCCTTTCTTCCTTCCTGCCCGCCCGGGTTTTCCGGGCGGGTTTTCCATGCCTGCTTCGCGCCTGATGTCGTTGGAAGGCGTAGCGTACCTTGCAAATAAGAAGGGTGGTGACTCAGTCGATGAGCCACCACCCTTTGTCATGCCGTGCTATCTAGCGATCAGGCCGGGAAAACGACCTGGCAATTCACGCAGGTGATTACCATGGCCAAAATCGCGTTGATGATGCCACCGAGGTACGGATTGCGGGTCTTGGAATAGATGCCGCGAGCCGTCAGCGGAGTGATAAACAGCAGGAATACGGTGAGGAACATGCTGTCCGGAATGCGGGTGTAGGCCGCACCGAACAGGTCATTGACACCGGTGAGCATGAACTTGGCCCAGCCTGCGCCGGACACCAGTGCCGGCACGGCGGCGGTGACGAGAGCGAGTACCAGGATGTTCACGATCTTGTTCTTGCCATAGGAAGTGTTGTAGTTCATGCAGTTGATGAAGATGGAGGAAATCACGTAGCCAATCAGGAAGATCGGGAGTACCTTAAGCATGTCCACGATCTTGAAGGAGCCGAATGGCATGATGCCCCAGTACAGGAACGAGAAGTTCGTCTTGAAGAAGTACTGCGCTCCCCAGACCAACAGCAGAGTGCCGCCGGTGACGGTGAGAGCCAGCATGATGGTCTTGAACACGCTGAAAGCAGATGTCTTCAAATCGATTTCATCGATGTTCATACCATTCTTCTTAGCGAAGCAGCGGTACCAGATGTAGGTGACAATGGCGGTGAACACAGAGGAAATCGCCAGCATGGAGCCTGCAAACAGTGCCTGCCCCTGCCTGAAGAACGTGCCGATATGGGTGTCGACGCCGTTGTAGTACAGGAACAACGTGCTGACGGTGGCGAACAGGGTGTTGACGATAAGGCAGCCCCATGCCCAAGCCTTGGTTCCCGGATGCGATTCCGCGATACGCATGACGGCATTGCCACGAGAAGTTCCCCTGAAGAGCGGCATCTGGGAGAGCCACAGAGCGAAGAACACGGCGAACATGAACATGCCGATGAAACCGATGGTGCTGCCGATCATACGCCACTGGTAGATCTGGTCGCCCGACTGCAACGAGGTGTTCATATTGAAGGCTTTGACCATGAACTCCATGGCAGCTGCGGTAGAAGACGACTGGAAGAGCTGTGAAGTGTGGAAGCCGTTTTCCAGATAGATGACACGGAATGCTTCCTTGCCATCGACCTTCTTCGTATAGTACTTGCCGCTGACGCCGTCGGCAGTCGAAGAGTCAGGCGTGATACCGAAGTTCAGGAACGATTTGGCGTTATTGTGCTTGAGATAGTCCGGATTCGGCAGCATCTTGCCGGTCGTCTTGTCGGTCTCCTTGAAGGAGTACTGGTCGAATTTGCCGGCGATGATGCCTACATTGCGATTGCCGTAATAATTGAAGTACTCGCCGTTATTCTTGGAGGCGGCCTGGGCTGAAGTGGTCTTGCCTGGCACATAGCCGAACGACTGAGTTTCGTTGTCTTTGTAGACGGCGTCGCGGCTGACGTACAGCACGGCCTTGATCAGCTGCTTCTTGGCCTTGTTGTCAAGAAGGATCGTCTCGTGAATGGTGTTGCCTCCGCGGGACTGGCCGGATACGGCGATCTGGTCCTTGTCCACGAATGGAAGTGTGGTCGCGTACTTTACCGTGTCATACAGGCCACGGCCGTTGACCAGCCATTCGGTGTTGTTCAGAATCTCGGAGTCGCCGTGTCCGTAAAGATCGAAGGAGAACACGACGAAGCCTCGACGTGCCCATTCGATCTGGTATAGATCCCACTTTTCCTTGAGACCGTTGCCGCCATGCGCGAACACGATGGTGGGTGCCGGCTTGTCGTTGGTGGCGGTCTTGGGCTTGAGCATGTTGACGCCGAGCCTATGGCCGGATGATGTTTCGATGGTCAGATTCTCTTTGGTGACGTTGCCGAAATCCGTCTGTGCCAGATTCGCGATGCAGCTGCCCAGAATGCACAACAACACCGTAACGATGGTGAGTGCGCCATACGCATGCTGCTTCAAGTATTGCCATACTTTCGACATGGTATTTTTTCTCCCTCTGTTCCTTCCGCGTCACCCGAAGATCACCCTTCGGTAACGCGGGGCCCGGTTCTTCCTTGAGCCGGTTATAGACTAATTTGAGGGTGAAATGGCATTGGGATGTGAATGAGAATATGTGCAGTTCGCCACACTGCTGGTTTACCGGAGTATCGGCTGATGATGGGCTCAAAACGTATGCTTATCGCGCATGTTCGTATGGGAGCTGGAGATAATATGCACATATGTTCAAAGATTCCGCGCTTGCGTCAATGCAGACCAGACAGCATATCGAAGAGCTGATTCGTGTATCGCAGATGTATTATGACGAGGGACTCAATCAATCACAGATTGCCGGAGAGGTCGGCTATTCGCGGTCATCGGTGTCACGCATGCTCACCGAAGCACGGGAAACCGGAATCGTACAGATTACCATCGGGCACCCATTGCAACGATTGCAATCCCTTGAGGAGAATCTTCGGAACAAATACGGATTGAAAACGGTACGCGTCGCATATTCATACGATGACAACATCGCATCGACGCTAGTGCCTCAATGTGCGGCGCAGCTGCTGGTGGAAAACCTCAAACCGGATTCGTTGATCGTTACATCGACCGGGACGCCGATGGCGGCGACAATCAGAGCCTTGCCTCCCCTTGACTACCCTCGTGCGCATGTGACTCAGATGCTGGGTTCGTTGTCTTCCGCCAACTCGTTGACTGATTCTCCGGAAATCTGCCGAATGATGGCAGAACGTCTGGGATGCGCCTACTCGTTGCTTCCTGCGCCGCTGATCATGGGATCCGCGGAAGTTGCTCAGGCTGTGCGTTCGGAGAAACTGATCGCCATGACTTTGGCTTTGGGTAACCGAGCCGATATCGCCATTGTCGGTGTGGGAGCGATTCGGCAGGGGCATTCCGGAAGAATCTTCCATTCGTTCGAAGACGCTGCAGTAGCACGGGAGTTGCAGGAAAAGGGAGTGGTCGGGCATATTTGCGGACATCATATCGATATGCATGGCAATCATGTGCGAACCAGTCTGTGTGAGCGCACCATCAGCATCGATTTCGAACGGTTTCGTGACATTCCATTGGTCATTGGAGTCGCTTGGGAGACGTGGCGTGCGCGGGCACTGCACGCATGCCTGGTCGGTGGACTGATGTCGGCACTCGCTACCAATCAGGGAATGGCTGAGTTGTTATTGGATATGGACTAATCACCGTTAGGATGCCGGAAGGATTGGGTATGCCCGTGCGCCACCGTGATGATTGCAATTGCTGCCAGCACGTACAACAGCACGTTGAGCGTCAATGACGCTCCATATCCGCCGGTCATGTCGAAAATCAATCCATGAACTGTGGTAGCGATGGCTACGGTCAGCTGGCCGGTGGCGTTGATGACGGACAGCGCGCGGGCATAATCATCTCCCGGGAATACGCGGCGTATGCTCCAGGGAAGTGCAATCATGAGCAGGCATTGGCCGATTCCCGCCAGAAAACTTGCAGTGATCGCAACTTCCAGATTGGCTCCGAAAAGCAGACTGAACCATCCTGTGGTTCCGATGGCGGCAAACAGCGTGATTGCGAATTGCGGTCTGACACGGTCCAGCGTCGAACCTATGGCAAGTTTGCCGACGCTGGCTCCGATCATGCGGGCCGTGACCACCCAAGCGGCCTGTGTAAGCGTGAGTCCGATGGAAATCCCGTACGCGGGAATATGCTGATTGATGCCGGATACGATTTGCAACAAAATCATGGCGGCTGACAGCAGCAGAAACGCCGGTGAACGAAGCATGCCGATGAGATGCCCGCTCTTCGTCCGTGTATCATGCGCAGGTCTGGCGTTTGGTGCAGACGCAGTGTCGAGCTTGCCATGTGGATATGGTTTAAGCAGGTAGGAGCAGGGGAGTAGCAGCACCATCAGCATCACACCGGTCAGTAGATATGCCGATCGCCATCCATATGACGCGATGACGTGCGAAATCAGAGGATTGAATATGGCTCCTCCCAATCCTGACAAACAGCCGGTTATGCCAAGGACCGTGCCGAAATGAGTGGGAAACCATGCCGCAAGCAGAATGGGTGGCATCAGCGTTATCGGAATAACATAGGCGAGTCCCATCACAGCGAATGCGAGATAGAACTGGCAGAGGGCATACGCCCGACTGCAAAGCAGGAATCCCACGGCGCAGATACCAATGCAGCCGATAAGTGTGGGGCGCAAACGAATGCGATGTGAAAAGCGACTGAACACGGCCATGGAGATGGCACTGCAAATCAATCGAATCGATACGGTTAGGCTGACCTTGGCTCGACCCACATGTAAATCACGGCTGATAGCGTCGAAATACAGCCCTGAAGTGTTGGTGATGAGAGCGAAGCCGATGAAGGACATAGCGCAGCAGCCTACGAATACTGCCAGTGAGGAGCGGGTGGAGCGAATCCGTTCTTCCATGGCGTCCTTTGCGTCCTTTCCTAGCTGGTCGTTGGGCGGTACCGTTTGAAGAACGTCGCCGCCTCTTTTACGATTTGCTGTGATTCCTCATTATGCTCCAGGCCGACCTCCTTGACCGCGAAGTCGTGTACGAGAGCGTGGTCAAGACCTTTCGGGAGTAATCGCAGTTCATAATCATGATGGCGGTATTGCAGGATTCTTGCGAATTCCAGAGTGTTGTCCGCGAGGTAATCCTCGGTGCTGGTCTGCAGATAGAAGGGAGGAAGATTGCCGTCAACTACAAGGCGATCGACATCAAGATAGGGGGAGATGCGAATTCGTTCCTTCAGCGTTGGAAAGTAGCCTTCCGCATAGTATCCCATCGCAGTTCCATGCACGCCGCCTTCGAAGCGATACATGCCGCTGCATCCTGCAATGGCAAGGATGTGGGCGGTTCCGTAGGCTTCCTTCATGCCAAGCTGTGACGCGACGACCGGTGAATGGAGTACAGCGGTGAGGTACAAGATAAGCAGGATGGCCGCAGAATCTCCAATCAGAAACAGAGCATTCGTATCCATGCCATAGTCATGCGCGTGCTCATTCGTCCAGATAATTGCGTCAAGCGCATCGTGTAGTTGGTCTTGGAATCCAATTTGCGGGACCAGCCGATAGTTGGCATTGACCACGGCGAACCCATACTTCGCTAAATACATATCGCGACACATGGTATTTTGTTTGTCGCCATGGTAGAGGCCCCCGCCATGGAAGTCGATGATGACCGGAAGAGGTTCATGTTGCGTTTCCGGACGGTACAGGTCCAATTTGCGCAGTTGGTCCGGAATGCCATATGGGAGATCCGTCAGTACATGCACTCCGTTCGGCTTATGCTCCTTGGCGAGTCTGTCTGCGTCGCCGGCATGACGGGCGTTGGTGTTGGACTCAAATAATGCTTTCACTGGTTCGCTGAGCATATGTCACCACCTTGGTTGCGCATGATACGAATACTGTATGCCTGTATCTAGCGTGAACAGTCTAGGGGTTGCACATATGTGCAACCTACGGTTCAGACAAGTATCCCAACTATTTCGTCAGTACGTCGAACGGCGGATTGCCTATGCGCCCATGACAGTGTAGGCGTTGTCATGGGCTCCGATTTCACGCGCCATTGTGCACGGCTGGTCATTCGAATAGCTAGGAGTTCATCCCCGTCCAACGTGCCGCCGTTTCATCGTATGACTTTGTTGTGTATGTTTACGATTATACAAATCGTAAACATACACAACAAAGTGGGTGAACGCGACGAGGGATTGGCATGCACCTGACGGCGTCAGCGATTCCTCTCCGCAAAATCGCGCATACGACGCAGTCCCTCACGCAACTCATCCGCATCGCCGGCGTACGATAACCGCACAAAACCGCGTCCCTCCTCGCCGAATGCCTCGCCGGGCACCACGGCGACGTGCTTGTCCTGCAACAGTCCGCGGGAAAAATCGTCGGAATCCAAGCCGGTAGCTCGCACATCGATGAACGCGTAGAACGCGCCCTCCGGCTCGATCAGACTGAGTTTGGAACAACCGGCCAGCTCGTCGACGACAATCTGGCGTTTGACGAAATACTCCTGGCGCATGTCTTCGACCAGTTCCTGCGGGCCGGTCATTGCGGCCACGCCGGCATACTGGGATACCGAATTGACGGAGGAATGCACCATTTCTGCGATTTTGCTGGTCTGCTCGATGATGCATGTTGGCGCCAGAAGATAACCGATGCGCCACCCTGTCATGGCGTACGTTTTGGACAGGCTCTCGACGACGATGGTGCGTGCCTTCATACCCGGCACCGCCGCAATGGATGGTGCGGTGGCAGGTCGGCCATCCTTGCCCTCGCTGTAGACGATCGAATGGTAAACTTCGTCGGAAATCGCCCAAATATTGTGTTTCTTGCAAACTTCGGCAACCTGTGCCAGCTCTTCGGCTGTGGTGACGGCGCCACTCGGATTGCCGGGTGAGTTGATGATGATGGCGCGCGTTCGGTCGGTCACGGCCGCCTCAATGTCAGCGGCGTTGAGGTGCATGCCGTTTTCCGGACGCAGTGCGACGGGAACGGCTACGCCTCCGCACATCATGATGGACGATTTATATGATGCGAAATACGGTGATGGCACGATCACTTCGTCGCCAGGAGCCACCACCGTGTTGATGGCCAGAAACAGGCCGATGGTGGCACCGTCCACGGCTTGGATTTCGGTTTCCGGATCGTAGTCAAGCCCTTTTACGCGGCGTGAATAGTCCGCCGCGGCCTTGCGAAATTCCGAAATGCCGAGGATATTGCTATACCGAGTCTTGCCCTCCCGAGCTGCTTCGGCCGCGGCCTCCACGACATGAGGGGCGGCCGTTCTGCTGGGTTCGCCTACGCACAGTGAGATTACGTTGTCGATTCCAATCACACGGTCGAACACGTCGCGGATACCGGAACGTGGCACGGCCCGTACGTTCGCCGAAATCGGCATCATCGTATCGTCTCCCATGAAACACCTCTCTTTTGTATCGGGAAAACACTGACACAAAAGAGCTATCACCGAATTGCTAACGGGAAAATCCGAATATGACGAAACGGTTTCCGATTCGAGGAATTTCGTTGCGTAAAGGTTGCCTGATGTGCGTAGGCTCAACGTCGATTCGACTACTCCGGCAGTACGTCGAACGGCGGATTGATCTTGCGGTCGTGCCAATAGTAGACGTCGTCATGTTCGCCGATTTCACGCACCACCTTGCACGGTTGGCCATACGCCACCACGTTTGCGGGGATGTCCCTGGTGACGAGCGAACATGCGCCGATCACTGAATTCTCGCCAATCGTCACACCCGGCAGTATGGTCACGTTCGCACCGATCCATACGTTGCGGCCGATGGTGACCGGCAGCGAATACTGCGTCGCTCGCTCGCGCAGGTCCGGACGAATCGGGTGGCCGGTGGTGGTGATGGTTACGTTCGGACCGATCATCACCTTCTCTCCGATGTGTACTTCGCCATCATCGACAAGCGTGAGATTGAAATTTGCATATGCGTTACGTCCGAAATACGTGTTGCAACCCCAGTTGGCATGCAACGGCGGCTCGATCCACGCGCCCTCCTCGTACCCGCCAAGCAGTTTTTCCGCGATGGCGCGGCGATGTTCCGGCTCGCTCGGTCGGCTGGCGTTGAACTCGTATAGCAACTCCATCTGATCAGCCTGCGCCTGCAGGATCTCCGGATCGTCGAAGGCATACACTTCACCGGAATTCATGATGTCCAACACCCGTTGCGGTACGGTCATGGTTCGCTCCTTGCTGCTTTGCGTTACTCTTATGCTGCTATTCTGCCGCATGTCAGGTTTTTCCGTGGGAACGCGGGCGGAAGTTTTTTCAGCTGGCAAGGGCGCTGACGTCGTGTACGTCGGCAAGGTGTCTTTTCATAGCGTGTTCGGCACCCTCAGTGTTGTGTGCGGTAACCGCCTCGAAGATCAACTGGTGTCCCAGATGAGAGATCCGTCTGCCGGTGGCGGTCTGGTGGGAACGTTCGCGGACATGTTCGGTGCACTTGAAGGCGAACTGCAGCACTGTGAGCAGTAGTTTGTTGCCAGTGGCATGGGCGAGCAGTAGGTGGAATTGGATGTCGAGTTTCATCGATTTTTCTTGACTGAGAGATTCGTCGGTCTCTTTTTCGAGAATACTTTCCAAGGCCGCAACATGAGTTGGTAAGGCTCGTTCGGCTGCCAAGGCGGCGATGTGAGGTTCGACCGATTCTCGCAATTCCGTGGCATTCTGAAGCTCCATGTCTGAGGCCTCCAGCATCGTGGCCAGTTTCCTAGTGTTCGACATGGGGTCCAGAATGGTACTACCGCGTCCCTGAACCCGTTCAATAAGATGTTTCGATTCCAGTTCGGACAACGCTTCGCGCACGGAAGTCCGAGATACTTTGAATTCCTCTGCGAGGCTACGTTCGGTAGGCAGCCGTGTTCCCGGAACCAGAGTGCCGGTCATGATGAGGTTCTCCAGATGGTCGGCTATTTGCGCGCTGATATTTCGACTAACCAATGCGAGCGGCGGTATTGAGGCCTGCATGGAGTTTCTAGAAGTGTTTGTATCTGCTTGCTCGGTTCGCATATTGCTATTTTGGCACAATGGACATACCAATCTACTCAGCAGATAGCGGATTGGTCTGGTCAGTGTTGCCCTTTTGTTACAAGTGAGTAACCGACTATTTCCATATGGGAAACTGACATATCGCCAGTTTATTCTTACCTCAATATGAAATTGGTCATACCAAAAGGTGGTGTAGGGAATGAAGGATACGAAGGCTTTCGGACCGCTGTTGCAAGGGCTAGGGCCCGATGAGGCAGCGAGGCTGTCCGACCGCTATGTTCCCGCATCCGTGCAGAACACGTTTTGGGGTGTTCTCCCTTCTCGTTCCGACCGGCCGGTGCTGACCATAGAATCAGGTGAAAGCATCGTGATAGATACTGTCAGCCACGAAGGCATCATGCCGGATCAGGGCTCGGATCCAATCACTTATTTCGGCGCCTACGGTCTTGATCGTAGCGAATTGCTCGACGATACCGTTGCTATCCCAGCATGCAAAACACGAAATATGACGGATGGTTCGCACGTAATCACCGGACCAATCGAAGTTGTCGGAGCTCACCCCGGAGACCTGCTCATGGTTACCGTTGAAAAGTTGGAACGACGCGCTCCGTATGGAGTCATCTCAACCCGGCATGGCCGTGGAGTGATGACAGACACCGCATTGGAAGGTGACTACGGCACACTGTGCAAAGTAATCTCTGTGCATGGCGAAGCATACGGGCAACTAGTCCCTGAAGGCATGGACTTCCACGACCAGGCGTTGGACAACTGCAGTTATCCAAGCTTCCCTTTGCATCCTTTCATCGGCATTATGGGTGTTGCCCCGGATACGGACGCACATCTGTGCTCAATTCCCCCATATGATTTCGGGGGAAATATTGACGTCAATGACATGACCGAAGGTAGCGTACTCTTTCTACCCATCCAGGTTGAAGGTGCGAAATTCTTCGTGGGGGACCCGCATTACGCTCAAGGCGACGGAGAAGTGTCTTTGACTGCACTAGAGGCACCTCTTCGCGCGACATTAACCCTTTCCGTCATTCCGCAACAGCAAGCGGATGCGCTGTTTGGCGAACGGAAGGGACCATTTGGCTACGCGCATGGCAGACTCTTGGCCCTTGGCTTGCATGAGGATCTCGACGAGGCGCTACGCCGTAGCGTCGATTACTCCGTCAGCTTGCTTTCGTCACTATTCCATCTCCCCGCAAAGGTCATTTACCTGTATCTGTCTGCGGCAGCTGACTTTGATGTCTCTCAAGCTGTCGATCTAGTGCGAGGGGTGCATTCGCGGATTCTTCTCTCGCATTTTGAGGGATCCGCTGCTCAAGATTTCGTAAATTTTATTACAGAAACGATGAGATGACGAAATTCAATAGATTTTTTCCTTCACTACAAGAGACAACAAGAGAGGAAAGGAAAGAAAAATGAATATGAACATGTTGAAAAAAGTCGCATCCATTATGGCTGTAGTGGCACTTTCCGTCACCGGAGCCGTTGGCCTGTCAGGATGCAGCACCGGAGAGCCAAGCCACGATTCCGCAGCTGGTGATTCATCCTCCAAAACTATCCGCGTAGCTACCCAACGCCAGCCACACCTGTTCGCCGCGTACGAATGGTCCAAGTACGTTCCCGATGGCTATGACGTTCAAGTTGTGCCGATGGACAACTCTAACGACGAGAAAGATGCCCTTCTTTCCGGAGATGTGGACTTCGCCCTGATGGGCGTCCCCACCGTCATCTCACAGGCTGCACAGGATGGCGGCATTAAGGTCATCGCTGGCGGCGCCGATGGAGGCTCTGGACTCATGGCTCAAAGTGATATCACTTCCGTAAAGCAGCTCAAAGGCAAGAAAATCGGATATGTACCAAATTCCTCCCAAGAAATGGCTTTGCGTCTGCTCCTCAAATCCGAAGGACTTGATCCTGACTCTGATGTCGAAATGGTGAATATTGGCTACTCCGAGATGTCCGAAGCTTTGGAAAGAGGTGACGTTGACGCCTTCGCGGGCGCAGAAATGGGTGTCTCCCTTGCCAAACTTGCCGGAGCGAGTGAAATCGACTCCATCTATAACACTGAGATCGGCAAGGTCAATATCGCGCTTGCGGCCAGCAGCGAGGTGATTGATGGCAATCCCGATTTAGTGAAGGTCGCCATCGAAGCACATAAGAAGGCCACGGAGTCGCTGTCCAAGGATAAGGCCACTTGGAAGTCAGGAGTGATGAAGCAGTTCACTTTTGACTCTGACGCCCTCGATAAGGCGCTTGACAATATGTGGTTGCACTGGGATCTCAGTGCCGATTATCAAAAGCAGTGCAAGGAGCTTGCCAATCAGATGGTCGAGATTGGCTCCATCGAGGCTGCGCCAGATGCGTCCAAGTATCTCGACGACCAGTTCGTCAAGTAATAGCAGCCAATTCGTCGGAAAGGATCGATGATCATGCCCCGCGTCAAAAAGATTGTCCCGAAAGTACTGCTTGCGTTGCCCGTTCCGGTTCTCGTCGTGATTCTGTGGAGTCAAGGTGTGAAATACGGCTGGACGCTCCCTTTTGACATCCGCTTGGCGCGGGTTCCCTCCCCAACGACAGTGATGAGGCGCATCACTGACTTAGCGTTTGGCGGTTATTTTGATGATCCGTATTCTGCGATGTTGTGGAAGCATACGTATGCCAGTTTGGTACGTGTGTTTAGCGGCTTTGGCCTAGCCGCGCTCATCGGTGTTCCGTTGGGTGTGTTGATGGGCCGCTCGAAAATCGCTTCGGCGATGTTGGAGCCGACTATCAACCTGATTCGTCCGATTCCGGTCACGGCTTGGGTACCGTTGACGCTCATCATGATCGGCATTGGAGATCGTTCCACAATTTTCCTCGTTTTCCTTGCTGCTCTGTTTCCCATCATCCTGAATACCGTCACCGCTGTGGAACAGGTTCCGGAACGTCTTCTGGAGGCGGCTGCAATGCTCGGCACGTCAAAGGGAAAGGCGCTATGGAAAGTGGTGTTTCCGGCCGCTTTGCCAGGCATTATCGGAGGCTTACGAGTCGCGGTCGGTTTGGCTTGGGCGCTGCTGGTCGTCGGCGAGATGACGGGTATCACGGTCGGTCTGGGTGCCATGATTACGGAGGCCAAGAACGTTTCGAAGACCGACTTGATCGTCGCCGGCATGTTCATCATTGGCATCCTCGGTTTTCTCAGCGATCGACTCATCGTCTGGATCGTCAAACTTGTGGCGCACGGTCGCCCGATCCTACCTACTGCCAAGTGACTGTTAAGGAGAGTGAACAATGCGCATCGGAACCATTCAGCGTCATGCCGGCATGATTGACATCCAAGGGGTCGGCAAACAGTATGGCAACGGAACCTATGCGGTCAAAGATGTCGACCTGCATATCGACTCCGGCGAATTCGTCGCCATTGTTGGGCCGTCCGGTTGCGGTAAGAGCACCCTGCTTCGTATGATTGCGGGCTTTGAAAACATAACCGAGGGCGAGATTAAGGTCGAAACACGACCGGTAACCGGCCCAGGGCCTGACCGAGGCGTCGTATTCCAGGATTATGGTCTTTTCCCTTGGCTAACAGTCGAGGAGAATATCGCCTATGGCCCCAAGGAGGCGGGATATCCACGCCCTGAAGTGGAAAGGCTGGTCGATAAGTACATTAATCTGGTCGGACTCAAGCTTTTCGCCAAGAAATTTCCTAAGGAGCTGTCCGGTGGTATGCAACAGCGCGTGGCGATTGCACGAGTACTGGCGAACACTCCTGCCGTGATGTTGATGGATGAGCCTTTTGGCGCGTTGGATGCTTTGACCCGTGAACAATTGCAGAACCAACTATCGAAGATCCAGAAGGAGCTAGGCATCACGGTGGTATTTGTGACGCATAGCATCGAAGAAGCGGTATATCTTGCCGATAGAGTTGTGGTCATGGCCGATGGCGCTGCCAGTGGTGTCGCTGGAAACATCAAGAAGATTGAGAGCATCGAACTGGAAGATCCAAGAGATAACACATCCGTTGCATTCAACCGATATCGTAGGGAGATTTCCGAGCTGATTCACGGTAAGACGGAGAAGGAGTTGGAGCACGCATGATATGTCACAGCCAGAAGGATGTTCCTCGGGAACTCATGGATGCGGTGGAGCGATATGAGGATGCGTTGATGCGTAATGCGACAGACATTCTTGCGGAATTATTCGCGGACGATCCGTCCGGATTGCCTGTGACTCGTGCCGATAATGCAGGTTTGCTGAATGGACATCAGCAGATTACCGAATATCGTGCGCAACGCGGAACGGCACCAAGTCGGGTTCTGCGTTCCCGCTCATACCGTATGCTTGCGAACTGTGCCGCGACTGTTGTTGCCACGTTTGATAAAGATTCTGGCGGTGTTGTAACGCAAACGCAGGTGTGGCAGTTGATTGACGGCTCATGGAAGATTGTGTCGGCTCACCTTACTTACCCCGTTCCTGCCATGGATTCCCGAATCTGGCGAGTAGTCGGTAGCCCTCTGAAGCAAGGGGCTCGCACTGAATCTTCGACGGATTTGCCCCTACAAGGATTAAGTGTGGCGGTGAAGGATCTCTATGGTGTGGAAGGATATGCCATAGGGGCTGGAAGTGAGGCCTTTCTGGCGGAAGGGATTCCGCAACAGCATAATTCCTGGCCTGTTCAGCGTCTGCTTGATGCGGGCGCTGATGTGCTAGGCATTTCAAGGACGGATGAGTTTGCCTATTCCCTTGCCGGTACGAATGCCCATTATGGGACTCCGCCGAATCCGCAGGCTCCGGGCCGGATTTCTGGAGGATCTTCATCGGGGTCCGCTTCCGCCACCGCTTTAGGCCAAGTTGATATAGGTTTGGGAAGCGATACGGGAGGTTCGGTGCGTGTGCCTTCCTCTTATCAACACTTATGGGGGATTCGAACCACATGCGGTTCGGTTCCGATGGAAGGCGTTCTTCCGCTCTCCCAGTCATTCGATACCGTGGGATGGATGACCAGAACCCCTGATTTGCTGGAAAAGGTCGCAAAGGTCCTGATAACACAGGAATCTGGTGGGGAATCAGCACTATCTGGGAAAGTTATCTGGTCTGAAGAGTTGATGTCATCCACAAACATCGATGTATCGGCAGGTTTGCATGCATGGATCAGTCGGCTGGAAGAGTCTGCCCGGAATGCAACGGATGTGAGTCTAGAACAAATTCGTCTCGATGGCATCCTAGGGCCACGTTTCGAGGGAGAGGGGCCGGACCGACTGTCAGACTGGCTTTCTTCCTACAAAATCGTGCAAGGATACGAGGCGTGGCGGAATCATGGTACTTGGCTTGCACGGCATTGGAACACTTTGGGTGCTGATATTGAGTCTCGCTTCAGAACGGCCAGCGAGCTGACGGCCGAAAACTACCGGAACGCCCGCGAACATATGGACTTTTGGAAGACTAATGTGCGGTCCATATTGGGGCAAAGCGTTTTATTGGTTCCTTCAGCTTCCAGTGTTGCCCCGAAAATCACTGATTCGGCGATTGGTGGCACTTCGATTGAAGATGAGAGAACTGCGACGATGCGTCTTACGTGCATCGCAGGTTTGACGGGATTGCCTGCCGTAAACATTCCAATTCGTACGGAAGATGGTCTTCCATGTGGTATTTGCGCAGTCGGCCCCGCCGGAAGCGATACTGAACTAATTGCCTTCGCCCGTAGGCTCAGTGAATTGGCTGCATAAGTAATCCACATGCCCCGTGAATCCAGAATTTGCAGAGAATGGGATGACGGTGCGACGATTGCGGAAGTGAGACGAACGGAGGAAACAAGTGCGGCAGGCATCCGATGAGGAACATGAGCTCGAGCGGCAAAAGCCGGGCGTGAAAGCAGCGGAAACAACGGAATCGCAGGAACAATCCAACAAAGTCGGACAATCGCAACAACCGCTACTCGGCCGGCTCCCGGCACTGGTCGCGGCGGTAATCTTCGTCGGCGTCGCCATCGGTGCGGCCGCCGGTCTGTTGACGCTCATGCTGTACGGCATCGAGCGTCTTGCGCTTGGCTATGTGGAGAGCACGCATGAATCCGGTCCGTTTAACGTGCCGCCATTGCGCCGTGCGATTTCCGTCATCGTCGGCGCGAGCGTCGCCGCCATCATCTGGTGGCTGCTGCGCACACGCAGCACAAAGGTGCCGTCCGTCAAAAAAGCCGTGAATGGCGATGAGATGCCGATCTGGCAGACCGTCGTGCACGTGCTGCTGCAAATTTTCATCGTCGGCACAGGCATGTCGATCGGTCGAGAGGTCGCCCCACGTGAACTTGGCGCCATGTTCGGCCAGCGTTTCGCCCGCTGGATACGCCTTGACGCGAAAGACACGCGCATGCTGGTCGCCATTACCGCGGCCGCCGGTCTGGCCGGCGTCTATAACGCGCCGCTCGCCGGCACGTTCTTCGCGGTGGAGATTCTGCTTGCCGACGTGACGTTGGAAACGGTCGCACTTGCCTTTTCCTGTTCCGCACTCGCCTCATGGGTGGCGTCGCTCGTCAAAGGTACTCACACGTTTTACGTACTCGGCAAGGCCGAGGGCCTGTTCACGCCGGATTATATGGCGTTCGCACTCGTTGCGGGCCTGATTCTCGGTGTAGCCGGTGCATTGTTCCGTCGCGGCTCGCAGTGGGCCGAGAAGAACAAGCCAGCCGGTAACGGGATTCTGTGGATGATGCCGTTGGCTGGCACGCTTACTGCCGTCGTGGCGATTTGGGTGCCGCAGGTCATGGGTAACGGTCGTGCCACGGCACAGTTGAGCTTCTCCAGTAATGCCGATTTGGCCGTCATTCCGATTCTGCTACTGTCTTTTGGCGCCAAAGCGATCGTCACATTGCTGACGATTCGTTCCGGCGCCTCTGGCGGCGTACTGCAACCGGGCATCGCATTGGGCGCTTCCGGTGGTGCGGTGCTTGGCATTCTATGGATGCAGATATTCCACACGAACTCAATCGGCATGTACGCGCTGCTGGGCGCGTGCGCATTGCTGGCGGCCTCGCAGCAGGCTCCGCTAATGGCCATCTGCCTGGTGATGGAGCTTGCAGATGCCCCGATTAACCTGTTCGTGCCGATAGGCTTCACCGTCGCCGTCAGCGCCTTTACGGCTTCTCGTCTTTCCGGACCACTTGCAAAGCTTCGAGTTGCCGCTCCAAAAGCGTCAGACGTTCATTGAGCATACGAATCTTCTCGTAATTGTCTTGAATCATTGTGTTGCGCAGGTCGGCGGAGAAGTCCGTTGTTTCCTGACGCATCTTGGCTTCCCGCATCAGGTTCGAATCTCGTTTCCAGCGGTTGATGGCACGTTCGATACGTTTATAGCCGATCAGCCTTGATGGCAGGCCGACGCTGGCGAAGATTACGGAAGGTTTTTCGCCATGGAGGTATCGGTGCATGCAATACAGCTGGAACTCGTGTGAATAGACGATTCGTGATGCGCTGGCATGCGCGACCGCAGGTAGCGCCTCGAGGTATTCGATTTCCTGTTCGGTGAACGTGCGGTGTGCCATATACTAAGCCCCCAATCGTACGATAGTGGCTTTCATCATTTCGTGTCAGCGGGACCGGAACCTTTGGCCCCCGTTATTTCATGAGGTTTTACGCCGTTTCTTCGCGGCAGGGGTGCTGACGTCGGCGCGTCGACCCCCGAGGTTCCGTATCGGGATTCCGGATGCTCGTGATGTTACATGGCCATGAGACCGGTGCGGCGTGGAATGAGCACGGTCAACACGAACCAGTGGTCTTCGGTGCGGATCGTCACCTCGCCGCCATACTGCTGTGCAATGTGCCGGATCGACTTCACGCCGAAACCATGTCTGTGTCGGTCGTCTCGCTTCGTGGTGCGCAGGTTGCCGTCCGCATCCTTCTTGAGTCGGGAATCGTAATAATTCTCGATACGTACCACTGTGAATTGATTCTGCGCATATAGCGCCAGTTTGATGAGACGTTGGTCGGCGTTTGGCAGTTTCGACGTCGCTTCGATTGCATTGTCGAGCGCATTGCCGAACAG
>OGIU01000376.1_pt1 | contig 28845 bp, 24 predicted proteins | sample 1571791 | NCBI WGS metagenome assembly OGIU01 (sample SAMEA2582104, study PRJEB24529) | metagenome | biome: Human gut stool | place: China | collected 2011
CGATTATTCGTAACAAAACGAGAATCTTTCAACCAAGAAGCACAACGCATGTTACAAACCTTACAACAGGAATTATCTATGCCTGCTACAGGGGTAACCATCTACGAGCGTTATGATATCGAACATGTAGATGCAAAAGATTTAGAGGCTGCAAAAAACCTTATCTTCTCCGAGCCTCCTGTAGATACAGTATTAGAAGAAATCCCAGCTGTACAAGGTTTCGTTTTTGCTGTTGAATATGTGCCAGGTCAATACGATCAACGTGCTGACAGTGCTGAACAATGTATTTCCATGCTCACCCTTACATCTGGCCACATCGTTCGCTGTGCCCGCGTATATGCTATTGAAGGTACTTTCACCAAAGAACAAGAAGAGGCCATCAAAGCATACTATATTAACCCAGTAGATTCCCGCGAAGCGAGTCTTGAATTACCAACTACATTGGCCCTTGAATTAGAAGATCCTAAACCAGTGGCAACAATCGACGGTTTTACAGACATGAGCGATGCTGATTTAGAAACTCTCATCGATAGCTATGGTCTCGCTATGACATTGGCAGACCTCAAATTAATCAAGCAACAATATGCAGAGGTAGAACACCGCAATCCTACCATTACAGAAATTCGCCTCTTCGATACCTATTGGTCCGACCACTGCCGTCACACTACATTTATGACGGAATTAACGGATATTACCATTGAGGATAGTCGTTTCACAGGTGCTGTAAAAGAAGCCCTTGAAGAATACATGGAAGGCCGCGCTGAGCTATATACAACAAAGAAAAAGGCTCGCTCCCTTATGGACATGGCAACACTAGCCGTCAAAGAATTGCGTCATGCAGGCGGTTTAACAAATCTTGATGAATCCGATGAAATCAATGCATGTACAATCATCGTTCCTGTTGATGTAAACGGCAAAACCGAAGAATGGTTGTTATTATTCAAAAACGAAACGCATAACCACCCTACTGAAATCGAACCATTTGGTGGTGCTGCAACGTGCTTAGGTGGCTGTATCCGCGATCCATTGAGCGGTCGTGCTTATGTATACCAAGCTATGCGCGTTACAGGCGCTGGCGACCCTCATACTAGCCTTGAAGATACATTAGAAGGCAAATTACCACAAAAGAAAATTACCCAAGAAGCTGCTCGTGGCTACTCCTCTTACGGCAACCAAATCGGCCTTGCTACAGGTGAAGTAAAAGAATATTACCATCCTGGCTATGTAGCTAAACGCATGGAAATCGGTGCTGTTATCGGCGCTGCACCTCGCAATCAAGTACGCCGTGAAACACCTGTTGCTGGCGATGTTGTAGTGTTATTAGGTGGCAAAACCGGTCGCGATGGCTGTGGTGGCGCTACTGGTTCCTCTAAAGAACATACCGTAGAATCCCTTTCCACATGTGGTGCAGAGGTTCAAAAAGGCAATGCCCTTACAGAACGTAAAATTCAACGCCTCTTCCGTCGCGGTGAAGTAACAACGCTTATTAAACGTTGTAATGACTTTGGTGCAGGCGGTGTATCTGTTGCTATCGGTGAATTAACAGATGGTGTAACTATCAATCTTGATTTAGTTCCTAAAAAATACGCTGGCCTTGACGGTACAGAGCTAGCCATCTCTGAATCTCAAGAACGTATGGCTTGCGTCATCGCCGCAGCCGATGTAGAAACATTCAAAGCCTATTGCGACGAAGAAAACTTAGAGTGCACCGTTGTAGCTGATGTAACTGATACAAATCGCCTCATCATGAACTGGAACGGCGAAACAATCGTAGATATCAGCCGCGACTTCTTAAATACAAATGGTGCTAGCCAACAACAAGAGGCTATCGTAACAGCTCCAGCAGATCGTTCTTACTTCTTACGCGGTTCTTCAAGCGCAGATAACTTCAAAGAAAAATGGCTTGACGCAGTATCCGATTTAAATGCCGCTTCCCAACAAGGTTTAGCAGAACGCTTCGATAGCACTGTTGGTGCTAATACAGTGCTCATGCCATTCGGTGGCAAGTTCCAAAAGACGCCTACCCAAGGTATGGTCGCAAAATTACCTGTATTAAATGGTGAAACTACAACTGCGAGCATCATGACACATGGCTTCGTACCAGAATTATCTGCTTGGAGTCCATACCATGGCGCACAATATGCAGTACTTTTATCTGTAGCTAAATTAGTAGCTCTTGGCGGTCGTCGTGAAGATGCATACTTAACATTGCAAGAATACTTTGAACGCCTCAATTCTAAAGAATCTTGGGGTAAACCTGTAGCAGCCCTCCTCGGCGCTTATAAAGCTCAAAAAGAACTTGAAATTGGTGCTATTGGCGGTAAAGATTCTATGAGCGGTACGTTTATGGACCTTACAGTTCCTCCTACCCTCGTATCCTTTGCGGTTGGTACAGCCCATGTAGATAACATCGTAAGTCAAGACCTTAAAGGCGTAGATCACCGTCTTGTATTCTTTGATGTACCTCGTACATACGATGACACTCCTGATTGGGATCGTTTCAAAGAGAACTGTGACGTATTACAAGAACAAATTGAAAAAGGCCGCGTATACTCTGCTTATGTAGTTGACCAAGGTGGTATTCCTGAAGCAGTCACAAAAATGGCTCTTGGTAATAATATTGGTGTTAAATTATATAAGTATGCTGAACGTGCAATCTTCCAACCAGCTCTTGGTGCATTTATCGTAGAGGTAGACATTAAAGCTGTTAACTATCTCTTAGAATTACCAGGTTTAAAAGTAATTGGTGTAACACAAGCAAACCCTGTTATTGAATGGTCCGATCAATCCGTATCTCTTAAAGAAATCCAAGCGGCGTATGAAGCTCCACTAAATGATATCTTCCCTATGCATGCACAAAATGGTTCTGGCGAAGCAGTAGCGTACATTCACGACCAACATGCTAAACCACGCAGTACGTCCTTAGGTGCTAAACCAAAGGTTCTCATCCCAGTATTTCCTGGTACAAACTGCGAATTCGACTCTGCTCGTGCCTTTGAGCGTGCAGGAGCAGATACAGATATCGTAGTTATCCGCAATCAAACTCCAGAACAATTAAAAGAATCCATCGACGTAATCAAAGCTAAATTAGCAGAGTCCCAAATTCTTATGTTCCCAGGTGGATTCAGTGCTGGCGATGAACCAGATGGTTCTGGCAAATTCATGGCTACACTCTTCCGCAACCCATACCTTGCAGAAGGCCTAGAAAACCTATTGTACAAACAAGACGGCCTTGTACTTGGTATTTGCAATGGTTTCCAAGCTCTTATCAAATTAGGCTTGTTGCCAGGTGGTCATATTGAAACCTTAACTGCTGACCATTCTACTTTGACGTACAACACCATTGGTCGTCACTTGTCTCGTATGGTTAACACTAAAGTTATTTCTACAAAATCTCCTTGGATGAGCGATGCTAAAGCAGGCGAAATCTACACTGTACCTATCTCTCACGGTGAAGGTCGCTTCATCGCATCCCCTCAACAAGTATTGGAATTCAATAAAACTGGTCAAATTGCTACACAATATGTAGACTTTGATGGTATTGCATCTATGGATAGCCGCTTCAACCCTAACCAATCTGCAGCTGCTATTGAAGGTATTTATAGTCCTGATGGTCGCGTATTTGGTAAAATGGCACACTCCGAACGCTGTGGCACAGGAATTAGCAAAAATATTCCTGGTCAATTAGAGATGCCAATCTTTACATCTGGTGTAAAATACTTTAAATAATTTATGACTATTCTTTCAGGTGAAAGCCTACTCCTTGGGGTAGGCTTTTCAATATTGATTTTTTTCGAAAATATTAGTATTATAAGTTGATGATATATTTACGAACATGAGAATTCGTGTAAACCTATACATAACAAATGTGAGTTAAGAAAGGATTTTATTATGCATTGTGCTCAGAAAATGACCCATAATATCTACTGGATTGGTAGTAATGACTGGACCACAGAACGTTTTGAAAACTTATTCCCTATTCCAAATGGTGTTAGCTATAACAGCTATTTCATCGACGATGAAAAAACTTGTGTTGTAGACTCTGTTGATGCAGAAATTCGCGAAGAATACTTTGATAACTTGACTCATCTATTAAATGGTCGCGATCTTGATTACATCGTCGTAAACCATATGGAACCAGACCATTGCCAAACATTATTGGAAACATTGGAACGCTATCCAAACTGTAAAATGGTTGGTAATGCTACAACATTCCGCATGTTCGAGCAATTCTACAATTCTCCAAAACCTGACCAATACTACACTGTAAAAGAAGGCGACGAAATTTGCCTTGGTAAACATACACTTGTTTCCTACACTATGCCTATGGTTCACTGGCCAGAAGTAACTTGTACATATGAAAAATCTACTGGTACATTATTCTCTGCAGATGCTTTCGGTACATTCGGTACAGTTAACGGTAACATCTTTGCAGACCAAACTGATTACGTTGCTACCTACGAAGATGAAGCTCGTCGTTACTACACAAATATAGTTGGTAAATACGGTCCTCAAGTACAAAATGCTATTCGTAAAGTTTCTGGTCTTGACATCAAACGCATTGCTCCACTACATGGTCCTATCTGGCGTACACCTGAAACTATCGATTATATCTTGCGCAAATACTTGCACTGGTCCAGCTACACAGCTTGTAAAAAAGGTGTTGTTATTGCCTTCGGTTCTATGTACGGTAACACTCGTGCTATTGCACAACAATTGGCAAAACAATTGTCTAAACGCGGCGTAACAGATATTAAAATCTATGATGTTTCCAAAACTAACGCTTCCTACATTATCGCTGATGCTTGGAAATACACTAACTTGGTAACAATTGCACCTACATACAATTTGAACCTATACCTTACTATGGAAAACTTCATTCATGAATTAAAAGCACTTAACTTCCAAAACCATAAGGTATCCATCATTGGTAACCACTCTTGGGCATCTGCTGCAATGAAAACAATGGTTGCTCACTTTGAAAACGACTTCAAAGACATTGAAATCATATCCGAACCACTTGATATCAAATCTTCTTTAAAACCAGAAGATCTTCCAAAAATCGAAAAAATGGCAGACGATATCAAAGCATCCATCGATGCAGCTGAAATCAAAGAAGTATTATAATATACAAACTAAAGACCGCCTGTTTAGGCGGTCTTTTTTCTTATACTTCAAAGGATACATATCTTACGTTTTAACAATATGTTGCGTAACATTTTTACAATTTAATTATTACTACTAACAGTAGAAACCAAGCTAAATTAATAGAGTTTAAAAGTCTTATGAAAGTCTAAGATTTTCACGATTTTTTGCTTGACATAAATCTAACTTTTTCATATACTATACAAGTACCTGTTACACAACAGAATACATGGAGAGGTGTCCGAGCGGCTGAAGGAGCATGATTGGAAATCATGTGTGCGGTTATCCCGTACCCAGGGTTCAAATCCCTGTCTCTCCGCCATAATAAAAGCAGTGCTTAAGCACTGCTTTTTTATTATCCAAGAAGAAGAGGTAATACTAATATATCACCTCTTTTATTATATTTACATTACTATTTCCGTTTCTATATCACATACTACAAGCTAATAATCTTTTACTAGAATCTAAAAAGGCTATTCCTATATAAAGGAATAGCCTTTCTATTTACTTACTAGTTATTTATGAATTTTTTTAGCAATATCACCAATGATTTCAGGTGTCGTTCGACAGCATCCACCTATAATATTAGCACCGGCCTCGCGCCATGAATCTACATAATCAACAAAGGATCCTGGGTCACCATACCAAGTCTTAGTTTCACTATCATAGCTTTCACCAAGATTTGGATATACAGCAATTGGTTTATCAGTGACTGTACGAATATCCTTAACCAAGGACTCTACATATTCAGGTTTAGTACAATTGATACCAATACCGGTTATAGGACGAACCTTATCGATCATTTCCGCGCATTTAATGATTGTTTCCCCACTAGAGACATGATGTTCATCCTTACAAGAGAAGGCAATCCATCCAGGAATCCCTCTTGATGTATATGGATCAGACATGGCCCGAGCAATAGCAATGGCTTCATCATAGGATGGTATTGTTTCAAAGGATAGTATATCAGGATTTTCTTCACAGAATAAGGCTAAGCGAGGAATATGGAACACCTCGAGATACTCAGTTTGTACATCAGGATAACCACGGTACTCAGAGCCATCCGCCAAAAAAGCTCCGTATGGGCCTACAGAGGCTGCTACTAATGGTTTAGGTAATGCACCTTCAGAAAAATATTTAACGCCGTCTGCTGTTTCTTCTCCTAGCTTAATGCCTCTAAGTGTAAGAGCCCCACTTGCCTTGGCTTCCACGAACTCATTACGAGCTTGTATTGCTAGACGAACAGATAATTTAACGAGTTCTATGGCCTCTTCCGTACCAAGCCCTAATCCTTTAAAGCCTGCTACAGTTGCTTGATAGCCAGAGCTTTGAATAATGTCTGCTCCAGCTGCTAAGTAGGAAATATGTATTTTCTTGATGATATCTGGTTGATCCATAAGAACCTTAGCAGACCACAACTTATGTTGAAGATCGCAGCCATAACGTTCTAATTCTGACCCTAACCCACCATCTAAAACGAGGGCGCCCTTCTCTTTAATTATATCTAAAAATGCACGTCGTTTAGCCATCATATCACCCATTCTATACTACCTCATACCATTTGAGGTTTACTAAACGTATTATAACAAATAATACGTTTAGGTTCTATCTACAAACTATTTTAAATCCTCTGCTGGTGGCTCTTTACCAAACCATTTTTTATAAATCTCTGCATATTTGCCATTGGCTTTAATCTTAGCCAATCCATCGTTAACTTTATTTAAAAGCTCAGTATTCCCCTTCTTCACAGCAATACCAAGCGGTGCCGCATCATAGTCCTCTCCAGTAACCTTTGCGATACCTTTACCCTTGCCGTTAACATAATATTCATTTACTGGTGTATCGTTAATAACTACATCTACACCTCTATTTTGCAATTCTAAGAACGCATCAACGATGAGATTGAATTGACGCACATCGGCATTAGGAATCTTACTAGCAATTTCTGCACCAGTAGATCCGATAGATACACCGATACGTTTACCGTCTAAGTCCTTAAAGCTATTGATATTAGTATTATCGATATTTACAACGAGGCCATTACCTGCAATATAGTATGGTTTACTAAAGTCTACAGACTTAGCACGATCCTCGGAAATAGTCATATCCGAGATTGCAATATCGATGGTATTACTTTGTAGTGCTGGTAAAAGCGCATCAAAGTTCAAGTTTTGAACATCGGCTTCAACGCCCTCTTCCTGTGCAATGGCATTGATAATATCAACATCGAAACCTGCTAATTTGCCGCTATCCTTATCTTTAAAACCAAATGGTGCATAGGTCGCATCTGTGCCAACGCGCCATGTTTTTTGACTAGTACCTGTATTACCACAGCCAGCTATAAACAAACTACTAGCAATGGTAAAAGCTCCAAAAAGAGCTGCTATTTTCTTAAATTTCATAATTAATCTTACTCTAACGTTACAATACTATGTAAAGTTTTCTTTCTATATACGAATAAATCTATCTATACTTACAGTATGAATATAATAAAAATAATACCTCTAAAGGTATTATAGTATTATGATAACATTCGATATAGTTAGGGTCAATTATTCCGACTATATCAATAGGTATTATATTAACATAGCTTTTAGCTATACCGAAAAAATCATTCACTCCTATAGTCTTAATACTAAAATGGATAATAAAAAGACCGCCCTTACCAAGTAATCTAAACTCGGTAAAGGCGGTCATCCCCAGAGTGGAGAATTTCTAGCATTTTATAGAATAGATAGCATTTTTACTTCATTGAAGAACTATCATACTCACATTATTTAGCTTTTTTAGCTTTTACGTACATAGCCACTTTGTACAAGAATACACAGAGTAAGAAGTACATTACGATACTGAGGTATGTAGCTTCAGGAGTTTCAACCCAAGCTTCAGCGAATACATCAATACCTGCAATGCGGAATACTGCACTGAACAAGGAGCCAATAGCACCACCGGCTACGAGGCCAGATGCAATTGTGCTACCTTTAGAGAAGCGTAGTTCTGCCAATTCTTTATCTTTTGTACTATTTTGTACAAAGTAAGCAATTAAACCACCGATAAGTAATGGTGTATTGATTTCCATTGGCAAGTATGTACCAAGAGCAAATGCCAATGGTGGAACTTTTACCATCCACAAGATGATTGCAAATAATGCACCTGCCATGTATAGAGGCCATTGAGCACTACCGCCAGTCATCATAGGTTCGATGATAGCAGCCATAGCGTTCGCTTGTGGCGCATTTAATGCATGGTCCCCTACGAAGCCATATGCATTGTTCAAGAGGATCATAACGCCTACAGAAAGTACGGCACAAAGAATGGTACCAACGATTTGCCATTGTTCCATTTTCTTAGGTGTAGCACCTGTCATGTGCGCTACTTTAAGTTCAGACATAAAGTTACCAGCCATACCGATGGTTGTACCAATGAAGGATGCCATCATGAGGACTGCAATCATACCTACTTTACCAGTCATGCCTGCAGCTGTTAAGCATACAGCAGAAATGATAATCATGAAGATTGTCATACCAGATACTGGTTCTGTACCTGTATAAGCGATGGAGCTAATACCTACTACAGATAATAGGAAGGACATGATAAGAACGATTAAGAATGCTACGATTGTTTGACCGAAGCTTTCAGCATACATAAAGTGGAAGTATGCTGCGAATAGAACTGTACATAACAAGATGCCAGCGCCAATCCAAGATGTAGGCACGTCGCGTTGTGTACGAAGCAAGTTAACATCTACAGTTTTGGAACTGAAAATATCAAGCACTGCATTTTTAACAACACTAGCTACGACTTTGGACATATTGAGCAAGCCGATGATACCTGCCATAGCAAGCATACCGATACCAATATGGCGAACATAGTCTAAGAATACTTTACGAATAGGAGCTTCTGCAAGCGGAACTGCATGACCATTGATTTGCATGATATGTTCCGGAGCTAAATAGTATACGATTGGAATACATACGAACCAAGAGAAGAAGGAACCAGCTGCGATAATAGCTGCATATCGTAAGCCTGTGAAGTAACCAAGGCCAAGCAACGCAGCATCTGTATCTACAGCAGCATTTAACTTAGTCGAATCTGCTAGAGCAGAACCCCATTTAAATGCAGTAGTACGGATAACCTCTTCCCACCAGCCAAGGCTGTTAAGAATAAAGTCATATACAAGAGCAATAAGACCAGAACCAAGCATCAATTTCGCTTTACTACCTTCATTACTCATTAGTACTTCAGCAGCAGCACGACCACTTGGGAACGGATACACATAGTGCATTTCCTCAACAAAGTAGCGACGGAACATAACGCATAATAGAACACCAAGTACGCCACCAAGAATGATAGGAATCGCCATTTGTACAAAGGATACATCTGTAACATTCCAAATGTATAGAGCTGGCAAGAAGAACATCGCACCAGCTAATGTGTTCGTACTAGAACTAGCGATAGCCTGAATGTGAACCGTTTCAGCAAAAGCATTTTGCCGTTTCAAAATAACTGCTGTACCCATAGCAAGTACAGATACTGGAGCAAAGGCATCTACTGTTTGACCAATTTTCAAACATAAATACCCTACAGCCAGTGTGAAAATTGCCGCATAGAATAGGCCCCAGAATACTACATATGAGTTAATCTCTACGTAATCTTTCTTAGGATCCAATACGGGTTCTACGGGCGGAATAGAACGAGTTTCGTCCGACATGGTAAAACCTCCTCACAGAAAATGTACAAACGTATAACTATTCACCTTTATACTAACACGGCACTATATATGGTTCAATGGTTTTCTATGCATTATGCGAATAAAATATCACACCTTCCATAAATATTTATTTTGCATTTTCATCCCCTCTGTTCTACAATGAAAGTATATTAAGAACCTTTATTATATACAGTATTTATACCAATATGTATAACATGTATGTTTACTTACGAGGAGGCTCATTATGGAATCAATGGTCGAACGTTTTGTACGCTATACAAGCATAAATACACGGTCTAATGAGGAAAGTACTACAATTCCTAGTACTCAAACTCAAGTAGACTTTGCTACTAATGTGCTCGTTCCTGATTTAAAAGCAATCGGTTTAGATGAAGTTATTTACAACCGTGAAAATGGTTTTGTCATCGGCACATTAAATGCTAATACAGATGAAAAAGCACCTGCTATAGGCTTCATTGCTCACATGGATACAGCAGACTACAACGCAGAAAATATTAAGCCTCGCATCGTTGAAAATTACGATGGCGGCGATATTTGCCTTAACGAAGAACATCAAATCTTCACACGTCGTGCAGATTTTCCTAATCTAAAAAATTACATCGGTAAATCCTTAGTTGTCACAGATGGTCTTACTCTCCTCGGCGGCGACGACAAGGCTGGTATTTGTGAAATTATGGAAGCCCTTGCGTACCTCGTAGCTCATCCAGAAATTAAGCACGGTAAAATCATGTGTGCTTTCGGTCCAGACGAAGAAATCGGTACTGGCGCCGATCACTTTGATGTCAAAGAATTCCCTGTTGATTTTGCCTATACAATTGATGGTGAAAGCCTCGGTCAACTTGAATACGAAACATTCAATGCTGCAGGCGGTACAGTGACCCTCAAAGGTGTATCTGTTCATACAGGCACTGCCAAAGGCATTATGATCAACTGTGCTAAATTAGCAATGCAATTCGATTCTCTATTACCAGGTGCTGCTGTTCCTGAACACACATGTGGTCGTCAAGGTTTCTTTATGCTTATGAGCATGGAAACACAAGTAGATACTGGTAAAATGAACTATATTATCCGCGACCATGATAAAGAATTATTCGAAGCGAAAAAAGCATTCTTCTTACAAGCTGGTCAAACATTAAATGAAATCTACGGCCGCGAAGTATGTGAAGTATCTGTAAAAGATCAATACTACAACATGTACGATATCATTAAAGACAATATGGAATGCGTTAACGTAGCTAAAGCTGCTATGGAAAAAGCGGGTATCACGCCTATTTGCGACCCTATCCGTGGCGGTACAGATGGTTCTAAAATTTCCTTCATGGGCATCCCTACTCCTAATATCTTTACTGGCGTAGAAAACCTACATGGTCGTCACGAATTTGCATGTATTGATGACATGAAAAAAGCCGTAGAAATTATCGTAAACATCGTTAATATTGAGAAATAATAGCTTGCGATGTAACGACTCATACCTATACTGCTAAATGCCATTTAACCGGTATTTAAGTATCAAACTAGTATTCTAGAAGATGGAATACTAAATACATAAATAATACAAAAGGACTATACGAAATCATCCGTATAGTCCTTTTATTTAGTTATGGAAATCTATGAACGATAATAACTCTAAATTCATTAGCATTAGTAGATTATATTCTACGCAAGTTTACCATTGCGTTTACGATTTCTAATTTGTTCTTCTTCAGCACGAGCTTTCAAAGAAAGATCTTTTTCAGTACCTACATAACGACCATATAAGAAATAGTACGCAACGAAGGCAAGAAGTGCTACTACAACAGTAACATGGAACATGCTTGTATAGCCTACTACCTCTTTAATAGCACCTAAGATGTATGGACCAAAACCTAACCCCATATCTAAGGCAATAAAGTATGTGGATGTGGCAACACCAATACGGTGAACCGGCACAATTTTAACAGTTACGGCTTGACCGTTTGACATGAATGTACCGTAACCAAGGCCAACAAACACAGCGGATAAGAGAATAAGCCATGTAGAGTGAGCGATGGATAATAAGAAAATACCAAGGGCTAAGGATATGAAGCAAGGGTAAAGAACAAAGTTTTCCCCTTTCATATCAAACACAATCCCAAGTAATGGTCTTGTTATAGTAATAACTACAGCATACACAACGAAGAAGAATGTGCCTGCTAAGATAAGATTTAAATCTTTTGTATAGGCTGCCATAAAGCCGATAACACCAGAGTATGCAAAACCTACTAGTACAGAAACAAGACTAATAGAGTTCATACGTGGTTCAATATAATCGGAAATTCTAATGCCCTTACGTTCTTCAGATTCAATATCGAGCTTAGGTTCCTCAAACTTCATAAGAACAGAACCAATACCACAAAGGATGATAAGCGCCACACAGAAAGCGATGATAAAATCATAGCCAAGGCTGTGAAGCATTAAAATCCCTAAGAATGGGCCTACTGCAGCGGCAAGAGATGTAGACAAGCCATAGTAGTTAATACCTTCACCACGGCGTGACATTGGAATAATAGCCGCTACGATTGTACTTGTAGCAGTCGATGTAATACCGTACGCAAAACCATTTAAGAAACGAACACTGTCGAGCATCAATAGATTAGGTGTGTAGAAGTACATGGCTGTTGAAACCAAATAAATTAACAAACCAAGGTACAACATCTTACGACAGCCCAAGATACTAATGAACCGCCCCGCCAACAACCGAGCAACAACGGTACCAATAATATAAATACCAACGGCCAAGCCAGCTTGACTTGCTGTAGCATGAAGATTATCCTTTGCTACTACCGCAATAATAACGATTAATAAGTAATAAATCAAAAATACTAAGAAATTAATCAAAGTATCGAGGACAAAGGATCTTGTCCATAAGGCCTCTTTAGCCTTATCCATAATATCAACTCCATTTTCTTAAACTATTGTCAACCATTTGCGACAACGATTAATTATAAACCTCTCATTCTAGAAATCAAGAACTAAAATGTTATACAGCTCATTACTTTTATTTATAACAAGATATGTGTAATCAATCATAATATAGATATATCCATTTTTATAACTCACATTAATTTTTGATAATAAAAACACCTTTGATCGTTTATATTATATCCCCGAAGATACTATATAAGATCAAAGGTGTTATTTATAAATAATTAGTTAATGACTTTTCTATATAGCTGATACATCTATATGCTTTACATATCTACCTATATTATTTCGTTTTTAATCCACACGCCTTAAAGAAGTTTTTATAAGCTTCAGCTTTTTTAGCAAGGCTCAACGGATACGCACGAGATGTAGATGGCAATCGCGTTAACGTCAATTCGCGACCGTTAAACACAAAAGGAATTGTCTCCCCTGTTTTAGGCAATTTAACCTTTTCTGGTAAAAGGCTTAACAAAATTTCTGTGGCCTTACCACCTGTGGTACCGATATGTTTACAGTCTGGAATTTGGTCCAAAACCTCTGCCAATGGTACAGGTTCAACAACCTTAAGAAATGCATCTGATGCATTCCCCTTTTCGCGTATAGCTTTTAATACAGTAGGACAAGAAGCAATCCCCGCTTCAGATAAGAACGCTTTAATCTTATCCGCATCAAAAGCTTTTTCCTCCCCTTTTCTAAAGTGTTCCTTATCATCAAAGAATACTAAGCCATATACGCGCCACATGTCATTTTGAAAGTTAGGATAATGAAATTCCATAGATCGCTTTTCGGAAGTTGGTGGGAATGTCCCCATCATCATTACCGTCGTATTCTTTGGTAAGAACGGTGGAAATGGTCTCGTTTCAATTGTTTCTGCCACAGAGCATCAACTCCTTTCACAATCTAGTATGGACTCAACTTTCAACACAATATATGAACTATGTCACACATTCAAGTTTAATAACATACTGCGTGAGATATTAAAAATATTACTAAAACATATAGCAACGACTATAAAATCAACCATTATTGAACAATAGGTTGAGATACCAACGTATTGATATAATCAAACCCCGCTGGTGTTGGAGATACGAGATACAAGCACACAACAGCAGCTACAGCAAAGCCAATCGCTAAGTAGGAGAAGCTGCCATGACGTGGAAACTCATACATACCAAAGAGACGAATACCAATAGCCGCACCAATAGCGGTAATCAAGGATGGTATGGAGAAGATATTGTAAACACCAAATACCACCATAAGACCAGCGTATCCACCTACTACGGTAATCATTGGTAACATACGGTCCATTGGATTAGGAATGGAACGCGTAAGCGCTGCTGGATAATAAGAGGCTTCTACGCCAAACATACCCAAGAACAAGTTGAAGTCAGCCCAAATTGTTTCCCATGCACTTCTAAAAGCATCTCGATGATTGCCTACGTACCAAGCAAAGCCTGTAATAATTAAGATAGCTAAACCAGCACAGATGAAATAGTATTCACTAGGAATTTTAGGGCCCGCATAAGCACCTACAGCAGTTACAACAGCACTTAAAACGGATGTAACAATAACGCGATGCAAGCGAGGTCGCTTATTTTCAGGAATGCGTTTGTATACAGTAGCTAACAATTCTAGGACAAAGCAGGCCATAAAGATGGCAATCCCTGCAGCTGGCACAAAGAACGCAGCAACTAAACTCAAAATAAATGGAATACATAGACGCCATTTAGGGAATAATACAAGATCTTTATAGTCTAAACGAACATCTTGTGTTTCCATTGTAAAGTTGTTGTACACCACAAATAGCAGCATAAAGGCAATAACATCAATCGCGTTAGCGCCCCAAATCAATAGCGTTGGTACTATGATCATTGACAGTGCCACCCCAGATACACGGGACAAACCAGCGGCCGCTATGCCAAGTAAGAAAAACGGTATTAAAGCAGATATAATTTCAAGCATAATATTCCTCCCATCATTGTATAAATTTAAGTATATAGTATCTACCACACTACATCAAGGAGAGATATTTTTTCATGGCTAACCGCTTTCGTACGGCAGAAGCAGAGCACCCCATCATCTGTGCAATTTTAGCAACACCATACCCTTGAGCACGTAAGTTTTTTATTCTATTTTCGTCTAATTCTAATATATTTGAACGAATTTCTATACCTTGCTCCCGTAAATACATAGCCACCGTGGACCCTCGTATACCGTAAGCTAAACCTATATCATCTGTACTCATATGATGATGAATATACAAGTACGCCATCTCGTCCACCTTTCGAGATGTTTTTGCTTTAAGCGTTGTGCACATTCCCATATGCCGCAACACATGATGTACTTTCCATCGGGATATGCCATACATACGTGCAATAGAGTCTGACGTATTTCCACTTTTATAGGCCCTACAAATACGTACCGGATCGATAGCTACATTCTTGGTCGAACGCTGACAAGCTAGTCCATATTCTTTCATCCGACTTGCCATCGTCGTAATCGATACATCATAACGCTTTGCTAAAGAATGTAATGACCACTTACCTGACTCATATAGAGCTTGTACATGAACCATATTTATATCCTTCTTCAAAGGCCTTCGCTCAATATCATATGCCTTCATACGCCGCATAATAGTATCCACACTACACTGGAAATACTCTGCCACCTCGCGAACACTCCACTGTTTCTCTACATATAATTGTTCCAGCAACTGTTTAGGTATAACGCGCACATTACGATACATACTATCACCTTTCCTTGTAGACGAACTCCTTTCCCTATTATTGTGAAAGTTCCATCAGAAAAAGACAATAAAAAAGAGGTTCCTAATAGTCACATAGGTGACCAATAGGAACCTCTTTCCATATGTAATTATATGCACCATATAGGATATGTGCCGTTATAATTGCTATACAACATCTATCCGCAAATAATCATGGTCATGGATCACCAATAATCCAGTAGACGTTATGACCAATATTTTGATAGCCATATTTTCTAATGGCTAATAAACGTATTGGCTACCCCAACTTAACGATATCTGCGTTCAAGAGCCTTAGGCTTACTCAAGATAATAGACCATTTCATGCCTTCTTTTAGAGCATGATTTGATATACGTTTATGACTTGATGTATGAACACTGGTCGAAGTGATTGGCGAAGTCGTTACCACATTCGTATCAAGGAGTACCTTTCCTTCTTTAGAAGCCTTATCTCGCTTGAATTCGGCCAATCGTTCACTTAAGGTTGGACCTGTAACAGACTCTCTACTTAAACGAGTTGTACTCGTACTAAAGCTAGTTGATTTACTTGAAGTTTTCTTGGATGAAACATGAGTACCTTGTTGCGTTGTAGACGCTTCATCGTAACGATGCTCGGAAGCTAAAACGGTTTGAGCTTTATCATTATTTTGATGCTCTTCAACATGTTTTTCAGATGTCTCCGAATCATCATATTGAAACAGTCTTCCCCCCTTCGGTCTTAAGGGAGCCTCAGGATGCTGATTCTCAATCGGTCTATTTTTAAATATTTCTCGATAGAAATCATCATCATACAACAAGTCCTCAGGCGAAGGTTCTACAGGCTTTTTCTCTATAGAGATACCATATTCACGCTCCATATCCTCCCAAGTCTGACTTGAACTTTCATTGTTGTCATACTCATCAGACTCTTCTGTATTCTTGCTTTTTATAATGGAAAAAGCAATATACGCGATGATACCTAGAACAAATATAGGGTTATGCGAAAAGATGGATAGCACAGAAGACAAAATAGAGTCCATAGCTACTCCTATTCACTATCTGCTAAGTTTTCACGCATTTTAGTGTCTGCAATAATATTATTCATATTGTAGTAATCCATAACACCAAGATTACCGTTTCTGAAAGCTTCTGCCAATGCTTTAGGAACTTCAGCTTGCGCTTCCACAACCTTAGCTTGCATGTCTTGTGTTTTAGCACGCATTTCTTGTTCTGTAGCAACAGCCATTGCACGACGTTCTTCCGCACGAGCTTGAGCGATTTTCTTATCCGCTTCCGCTTGGTCAGTTTGCAATTGAGCACCGATGTTACGTCCTACGTCTACGTCCGCAATATCGATGGACAAGATTTCAAATGCAGTACCCGCATCAAGGCCTTTACCCAATACAGTACGAGAGATGTGATCTGGATTTTCTAATACGTCTGTATGCTCTTCAGAGGAACCTACAGTTGTTACGATGCCTTCACCAACGCGGGCGATAATCGTAGCTTCACCAGCACCACCAACGAGGCGGTCAATATTAGCACGTACAGTTACACGAGCACGAACCTTGAGTTCGATACCATTTTTTGCTACTGCAGAGATAATTGGTGTTTCAATCACCTTAGGATTAACGGACATTTGAACCGCTTCCAATACATCACGACCTGCAAGATCGATAGCTGCAGAACGTTCGAATGTCAAAGGAATAGATGCACGTTCAGCGGCGATTAAAGCATCTACAACGCGGTCAACGTCACCACCTGCAAGGTAATGCGCTTCAAGCTGATTTACATTAACATCAAGACCTGCTTTATTTGCTTTAATCAAAGGCATTACGATTTGAGATGGATTTACACGACGTAAGCGCATGCCTACGAGTGTAAAGATACCAACATTAACGCCTGCTGCAAGAGCAGATACCCAAAGGCCTAATGGCACAACATACAAGAACACCATAATCCCAATCAGTAGAATAGGAATCAAGATTAAAATACCTACATCCATAATAACCTCCATTATATACGACGATGTGGTGAAAGCTTAATCGCGCTTTCTAACTATATTGCGGCCGCCCACAACACGAAGCACCACAATAGGTGAACCGGCATCGATGAAGTCCCCTTCGGTCACAACATCCACCAAATTACCATCAATTTTAGCAATACCTGCAGGGCGTAGTGTAGTATGAGCTACGCCTTCTTTACCGACTAAGTCATCTAATACATCATTAGATACATAACCAGCTTTTGTCGTAGATCGTTGCCCTAAGGTAAACAATTTGCCTATCCAAGTCTTTTCAAAGTGATTAAAGAACACGATGATAAGGACAATTAACAAGGCTGTTAATCCTAGTACGGCATATAGCGCCACCGTACCTTCTCCAAGGGCTACATACACACCCCAAAGGAATGTACAATAACCGATGAGGCCCAAAATACCGCCTGGAACAACGAGTTCTACAGCCATTAGGGCAATCCCTATAGCCATCCATACTAAAAACTCCATAGGCCCTCCTCTCTTCAATTAATTTTATGCAACTTATATATTCATTATACAATATAAAGAATAAATTATAAAGATAACCCTTATCATATAAATCTATTTCATATCAAATATTCTTACATCCTAAACCTATTCGGTTCACAAGTATTAAACGATGATATGTATAAGATAATAAAAACGACTACTTTCACAGGATCATACCTGATTCAGTAGTCGTTATTTATAAAGTATACTAGTTTAAAGCTTTACTATTGTCAGTCATCATCGTAAGCTGCTATTTCATCAATAGGTTTGACTGTAATTATACTTCTGTTTTTTTCAATTGGTCATTACCAACGCCTGTTTTTTGAAGAATCAATAGGATGATACTCATTGCCATGCCTACTACAGTCGCAAGGCCCATGCCTTTCAATACAACAGGACCTACAGCAAGCTCTGCACCGCTAAGACCTACAACAAGGATGACAGATGTTAAGATCATGTTAACAGGGTTTGTATAATCTACCTTGCGTTCTACAAGCATACGCAAACCAGATGCTGCAATGATACCGAACAAGAGAATAGATACACCACCCATAACTGGTACTGGAATAGCATGAATAAGAGCTGCTACTTTACCTACAAAGGAGATAATCATCGCAAGAACTGCAGCACCACCAATTACCCATACGCTAAAGCAACGAGTAATAGCGAGGACACCGATATTTTCACCGTATGTCGTATTTGGTGTAGCACCAAAGAAACCAGAAAGAATGTTTGCAAGTCCATCACCTAGCAAGGAACGTTGTAAACCTGGTTCTTTCATCAAGTCTTTTGATACAATGTTGCTCGTTACAACTAAGTGACCTACGTGCTCAGCAAATACTACAAAGAGTGCTGGCATAATCATAATAATGGCATTGATATCAAATACAGGCATGCCATAGAACTGTGGTAAAGAGAACCAAGGAGCAGCCTCTACACCAGAGAAATCAACAACGCCCATGAAGGCAGACAAGATATAGCCGGAAACAACGCCAATCAAAACAGGGATAACGGCTAAGAAGCCACGGAACACAACAGTACCAAGCAAGGTAACAACTAAGGAAAACATAGAAATAAATACAGCTTGGCTGTGGCTCATGCCCAAGTCTTGATTACCAATAAGGCCAGACATACTCATCGCTACTGGCGCCAATTCTAAACCAATAATAGCAACGATAGCACCCATGGCAGCCGGTGGGAATAACTTATCGATCCAACGAGTACCAATATAGCGAACTAGAACAGATAAAATCACAAAGGATAAGCCAAATACAACGAAGGCACCTTTAGCTGCCTCATAACCGAGGCCGGCAGATAATACACCAGCTACAGGAGCAATGAAAGCAAAGCTAGAACCGAGGTATGCAGGGATTTTACCTTTACATACGAATAGGTATAACAATGTGCCAATACCATTCATAAATAAAGCTGTTGCAGGATCTACTTTTAATAAATATGGTACTAATACAGTAGAGCCAAACATAGCAAATAAATGTTGGAAACTAAGTGGCAACATACGCCCCCAAGATGGGCGCTCTTGAATATCAATATAATCCTTCATTTTTTCCTCTCACCACAATAACAACACTAGGTTCCAACGCTATACCCGGTAAGATATAGCATTGGATTTTACACATATATGTTACTCTTATGAAACATAAGAATTACACATCAATTTTTAGGTCTCGGACGTCTACGCGTTGGTCTTCTAGGCTCTCTAGGTCTAAACGGGCCAGGCATTTCAGTCTTGTCTGTTTCTTGAGTAGCCTTAGGTTTGAAGCGGCTTTGTGTCTCTTCACGCAAGGATGGTAAATCCTCAGTCGTACCAACTTGTTTTACACCTTCTACATTACGGCGACCAACACTAGCTAACAAGCCTATGGCCATAAAGTTCATTAACAATGAAGAACCGCCATAACTAATAAATGGCAAAGGCACACCTGTTACCGGCATAATACCGCAAACCATGGCAATATTAAACAAGGCTTGACCACTGATGAGCAAGGTTATACCCATAGCTAACCATCTGCCAAATTCATCACGAGATTTATTAGCAATGCGGAAACCAAAGTATGTAAAGGCCGCTACCAAGAGAACGACAAAGACAGCTCCGACAAAGCCCATTTCTTGAGCCCACACGGCAAATGCAAAATCTGTATGAGCCTCTGGCAAGTAAAAGTACTTAGATGTACCTTGCATAAAGCCTTCCCCAAGAATACCACCAGAACCTACGGCCAAAAGACCTTGTACAGTTTGATAGCCCATATCTTGAGCATGAGGCCAAGGATCGAACCATGACTGAATCCGTTCCCAACGATATGGCGACATACGAGCTGCAATGAAGCCGATCACACCAGCTACGGCAAAGGCACCACCAAAGAATCGCCCATCAAAGCCTGCTAAGTAAATTAGTATGAATGAGAACCCAAAGATTAGTACCGTAGTCCCCATATCTGGTTGCAAGATGGTTAGAACTGCAAAGATTATAGGCCAAACTAACATTGGCAACATATAACCTACCCGTTCTCCCACATAACCTTGTAAATTCGTTAGTGGATTATTATATCTTGCTTTCCCCCATTTTCTCATAGTACTCAACTTAGCCGATGTCCATATTATGGCCGCTAACTTGGCAAATTCCGAAGGCTGTATCGATACGGGACCGATAACAATCCACCGGCGAGCACCATTAATGACAGAGCCAGCCACTAGGACTAACACCATACCTATGAGTGTTACAATCATGATGCGTTGCAACATATGTGGCTTTTGTAGCTGTCGATAATCATACCGATATAACACTACACCTATTGCCATTGAAAACAATAGGAACCCCATATGTTTTGTAAAGTAGCCTAAGAGCCCTGTATTTTCGTAAATAGAGCTTATATAGGTGGCACTGAAGATATTTACACTACCTATAATCGTGATGAGCAATATAGGTAAAAGCATACCTTGTAAATCATTTTTAAAGAGTGAGCCCCACCGACTATCCCCCTTATTCGGTGTTTCCATCTTAAGCCTCCTTTTGTACTTTTGGCTTAATTGCTTCTAAGCGGAAAATAGGTTGCCCTTTAGCACTGAACTTCTCTTCATACTCAGTTTTTACATTTGGAAGATCTGTACTATGTAAGTCATAGGTTACATTCTTAAGTTCCCATCCACATTCTTTGAATTCTTCAAGAGAGAACATAAATAAACCTTCATTATCAGTTTTAAAGTGAACCTCGCCACCATCTTTTAAAAGGCGGGCATAACGATCGAGGAATGTATGGTATGTGAGGCGACGCTTAGCATGTTTTGCCTTAGGCCATGGATCACAGAAGTTGATATAGAAACGATCTACTTCTCCAGGCGCTACAACCTCTTCAATGCCAGCGATATCAAAGAGAGATACCTTAGCATTATCACGCTCTGCTTCAAAAATCTTTTGAGCCGCATAATAAATTACGCCAATTTGCACTTCAAAACCTACAAAGTTAGCATCTGGATACGCTTCAGACATGCCTGCAATAAAACGTCCCTTCCCTGTTCCAAGTTCCATATATAACGGACGTTCAGGATGGGCAAATAACTCACGCCATTTGCCCTTATACTGTTCTTGACCAGACAAAATGATATGAGAGTCATATTCGTGGATAGCTTCATCAATCCACGGTTTTCTACGAAGGCGCATACTTTCTCCTTACATCTATGTTAACTATTAATTATATCTATTATTACAGGTCATATACCTATCTTATTAATTATAGAAAAGGGGGAGTTAAACGTCAATTACATTTCCCTTATCAACCATATAAAAAAGACCTACTTCCAAAGAAGTAGGTCTTTATATTCTTAGAAAATCAAAGATTCAAGATTTTCAATTTGATATTTGCTGAGGCCAAGCTCAGATAAACTCTTTTCAGATGCAGCGAATAGATTATTTTTACCTACACGCGTACCTAAAGCTGCGGCAGCGACCAATTCACGGTCCAACTTACCAAGGCGAGAGCGATTACGATTTTGCGGTTTTGGTTTCTTCATACGGAACGTATTGTATTGAACCGCTTCTTTTGTATCCTCATTTTTAGCCTTAGCCAAAGCAACCCCATTAGTGCCATTCCCCAATAAAGCACTAAGTCCTGTTTGCTTTGGAACCATTTTTTCGTAATCAGCGCCAAACTCAGGACGCTCCTCACGTAATTGATCAAATGTAGCTAATGCTGCATTCATTTGCTTTAAACCAGCAGCAGAGTAAAGTTGACGAATCGCAATACTCACCTCTTGCGGTGTCAACGTACCTCGCTCAATAGCAGAGGCGATTGTACTTTTCAATGCACCTTGATCACCGGATGCTGTATAGCGACCGATATCAACCAAGTCTTTTTGACGTGCATTGAGTTCTTTAGGCGTATATATATTTATCTCAGATATAGACGGCGCCTGCTTAGAAGGCTGTTCTCCCGCCCCATTAGCCTCAGACATATAGCCACCGGCGACGATGGCCACGGCTAATGTTAAGGTTAATACTTTTTTCAACGTCTTAGAATCTCCCTTTTCATTAATACTTACTTATATAATACTGTGATATTTTTGTACATTAACAACAAACTTGTTCTACTGTAATACATACTGTAGATATTATTATATAATACTTCATCTAATTTTTATAGTCCTATTCGAAAAAAATCTATAATCTTTTAAGAAATTATATATATTTATCTATAAAAATTATATAATTATAAACTCTACTTAATAACGAGCCCAAATACAATGCTATTACTTTATTAAAGAGACTATTTACATCTAAAAAATAAAGATAAGAAACTTATTTTTTACCATCACAAATCATGATTTATATAAGTAAGTTCTCTGCATAAAAAAAGTAGATATCCCCAAAAGGATATCTACTTCTATGCACCATAAATTACACATAATACGATATGAATTTGTGTCATTTTTTGATTTATAAAACAAGGCCAAATTACATATTTACTTATTTGGGCTTTCATATATAGTTTTATAGCCGCCTGTCGTAACAGCCACGATTTGTTCAATTTCCTCTGTTGGATCCTCCGTAAAAGTAAAACTTTCACCAGCATCAAAGGATGCACTCGTCCCACAAGAGGAACTCAAATCGCGCGGCACAGGACGAAGTTCTATATTACTTACCCCTTCAGGAGCTTCTCGCTTGAAGCGAATCGCACCGAAGTGAGAGTAAAAAGTAGCGATATATTTCATAGACACTCAACTCTAGCTAACAATACCGAATAGGATAGTAAAGCATAATTATAGTATACGATAATCATGCTTTACGTTAATCATACCATACATAATCTAAACATTTACACTCTAATCATATGTAACCTAAGCATATTCAATTTACGCATTTGAACGTTTTGTATTAAGCACAGCAATGATGAGCGCCACTACAAAACCTATCCCTACAGCGATTTGGCCATTCAATGTAGGACCAGCGCCAGAAGCAGCTAAACCAAAGTTATGAGCAAATGCTGCGCCAGCTGCAAGGCCAAGCACAGTAACAGCAGAATCAGAATTGCCTTCGCCAGTCATAATCAATTGACGCAATGGGCAACCACCGAGCAATACGCTACAGAAACCAGCGAGAGCCATGCCAAGGAAGTTCCACAAACCATCAGTATGAGAAACCGGTTGGTTTTCAAAACCAAGGTGGAAGTTACCAAAGCTAATATTTACTGCAAACACGCCAACGAGAACTGCGATGTAACCAAAAATAAGTACGGATTTTTTGAATAAGAATAGATCGCGAAAACCACCTACTGTACATAGACGGCTATATTGAGATAAACCGCCTACTACAAGGCCAGCGGCTAAGGAAATAAGCCAAGGCGCATGCATGGCACCGGGCCCTTTTTGACTAAAGAAGATAAATGCAGGGGCTGTCACTACTAGTACGAGCAACCCAACTTGGATAGCTGGCATGATAGCAGATTCTAATTTGCTCAATGCATACGTACGTTGTAAAGAGTAACCGCGTTTTAAAAAAATAGTACCAATCCCAACGCCCCCGGCAAAGCCAGCGATACCAAATAGAGCATTCAGGTCACCGCCACCAAGGCGCAAAATCATGCGAAGTGGACATCCAAGGAACATTAACGCACCAATCATAACAAAGAAGCCGAGAATAAAACGAATAATTGGAGATGAACCACCTCTACTTTGGTGCTCGCCACGAATCATGGACAATACATAAGCCCCTAATATAAGACCGATAATTTCTGGACGAATGTACTGTACAGGTGCAGCACGATGCATCCCAAGAGCACCTACGGTGTCGCGAATAAAGCAGGCAATGCAGAAGCCCATATTAGCCGGATTACCAGCTAATACAAGGAAGGCTGCAATAGCGCCAATAATAAGGCCTGCAATAATTAAATTTCGTTTTTCATGAGACCCACTCATAATAATCTCCTTTCACCCTAACTACACTATAACTATATGAGTATACGCTCTTATCCTATCAAACATTATACTCATGATATAATAACCATAAATACACCTTGTTATTCATGGAGATTACCTATGAAATCTATCTATTTAGACAATGCTAGTACCACCTTTCCAAAGGCACCAACTGTGGCTAGTGCTATGTCAGACTATATAACGAATAGAGGCATCAATATCAATCGTGGCTCCTATGCCCTCGCCTATGATGTAGAGGATATTATCTATACAACACGGCAGCGATTAAACAGCTTATTTAACGGACACGATCCTTCTCATGTCTTTTTTACTCAAAATGTGACGATGAGTTTAAACATGGTTATCAAGGGGCTATTGAAAGCAGGAGACCATGTACTGATTAGCTCTATGGAGCATAATGCTGTCATGAGACCGCTCACACAGCTACTCAATGAAGGTATTACCTTTGATACTATCTCTTGTGATACTACAGGTTCTATCAAATTAGACGCTATTGAGTCACTCATTCGTCCAAATACAGTAGCTATAATTGTTAATCACGCGTCCAATGTATGTGGAACCATACAACCTATTAAAGAAATCGGTATAATCTGCAAAGATCATCATCTACATTTTATTGTAGACGCAGCACAAACAGCTGGTATCATACCTATCGATGTAAAAGAATCTCAAATAGATGCCCTCTGCTTTACAGGTCACAAAGGCTTATTAGGCCCCCAAGGTATTGGTGGCATGATCTTAACCAAAGAAATGGCTCAATTCTTAACCCCTCTTATTGCTGGTGGCACTGGTAGTTTCTCACATTTAGAAACGATGCCTACGAATATGCCCGACGCCTTTGAGTCAGGCACATTAAACCTACCAGGCATCATAGGTCTCAACGAAGGTCTCACCTTTATTGAATCAAAGGGTATGGAAAACATTCACAACCACGAGCTCGCTTTAACAGAAGCCTTCCTCAAAGGCTTACGACCGATAGATGGCATTAACATCATTGGTAAGCAAGATGTTCAGGACCGAACTGCTGTCGTCTCAATCACAATTGATGGAGCTGATGCTGCGAGCGTTGCTTACGAACTAGAATCAACCTATCACATCATGACGCGCGTTGGACTCCACTGTGCACCACGAGCACATCAAACTTTAGGTACTTATCCTGAAGGAACCGTGCGCTTTTCCTTTGGCTATGCTAATACAATGGAGGATATTGAAACTGCATTATCTGCGTTAACAACAATAGCAAATAAGATCTAATAATCAAAACAAGGCTATGTACTTTAAGTATATAGCCTTTTATGCTTCACACAATCGACCAATAGCATCAGCACGACAACGCTTACAATGTGTCATTTGTGGTACGTAATGACCAATAAATTGACGCATATTGTCGATTTCCTCTGATGTTGGACTACGATGATTTTCAAAGGCCGTATCGTGAACAGGAATCATCGCAATACAGTTCATCAAATCTACGCCCCATGTTTCCGCTTGTTTAGCAATAGCTGGCACATGGTCCATATTTACATCAGGCACTACTACCGTATTAATTTTAACAATGATGTTCTTTTCCTTTAGTTTTCGGATACTTTCAGCCTGACGCTCTAATAGAATACGCGCCCCTTCGATACCTTTGTAGATTTTTCCATCGTAACGAACCATAGCATATACATTTTTTGCAATTTCCGGATTGATGGCATTAGCCGTAATCGTTACATGTGTAATCCCTAAATCAGCAATTTCATCAACATAATCAGGCACTGCCAACCCATTACTAGATAGACAAAGCATAACATGAGGAAAATTTTTTTTCACAAGTCGGAACGTTTCAAGCGTCTTATCCGCATCACACATAGGATCCCCTGGTCCTGCAATGCCTACTACGGAAATATCTTGACGAGTTTCAAATACTTTGCGTACAAAAGCCGCTGCCTCATATGGCGTATATACATGTTGCGTTACACCAGGTCTATTTTCATTCGCACAGTCGTACATGCGATTACAATAATTACACTGAATATTACAATTGGGAGCTACTGGTAAATGTAAACGGCCCCAATTAGCAGAAGCATCCTTGTTGTAACACGGATGATTTTGTAGGAAACTTTGTCCTTGAATCTTTTTCATAGCTAACCTTTCCGACCAAATCTAATGGCATCTTTATGGCACACATGCAAGCAGTCACCACAATTGGTACAATTCATTTCATTTGGTCGTGTTCCCATTTCACATACGCGCAAGCATGCATCACAATTGTCACAATCTTTCGTTTTATAAATTTTAAAAATAGAAATCTTGCGAAGCAATTCCATGACGCCACCGAAAGGACATACAAAGCGACACCAAGCATTGGCGATAATAAGAGAACCAGCAATAATTGAAACTACGGTTATAGTACGAGCCGCCCAATACCATTCGGAAAACTGCATGGATAAAATAACAGCATTAAAGTATTCATCGCTCGTCCGTATAGGAATCATGATACGGGGATTGCCAAATTTATAATATACTACGAGACCTAAAATTATTGTTGCTACCATACCTAGTTGAAGGAAACGCATATAATATTTACAATTTCTTAGTGGTCCCATAGATATTTTTCCTAGCATTTGGTTAACCCAACCACTTGGACAGAACCAGCTACAGAAAGCACGTCCAAATAATACGACCATAATCGGCAAGATAATCCACCACGCATAAAAGTACGTCGTGATACGACCCCAGCAAGAAATGATAGAGCAACTTTCACAGTTCACAAAGGGAACAATGTAAGGACAACGGAATACACCATAGTACACCCATTTCCCCATAATAAAGAGGAAGATAAACTGTACGATCCGACGCCAACGCGTTAAATTCTTAGGGGCTTGTTTCCCAGATACACCAGAACTGACTTGAGTTCCACAGGTTGTAGATGATGGACATTGATTACACATCTTTTACACCAAACCTTTCTATCAAATCGAGACCTCTCGCACTATGAACGGATGTGAATCCGTGATTTTCTAAGATTTGTTGTCCTTCTTGGGAACGTGTAAATTCAATATAATCGGCAGCCAACGCACGATCTTGTACATATTTCATTGTGTTAATAGTGAAAGTCAGCGGTGCAGGCGGCACAAACTGTGCAGGTATGTCGAAATATTCGATACGATCCTTAAACCGGTCATGTGTGGTAAGGCGTTTTTCAATAATGGACACATCTGCCTTGCCTTCTACGAGATCACACATCATGGAGATAACACAAGCATTTTCTGCTATCAAGTTTTTCATGATGCCATCGGTTAACCCAGACAGTTTCATGACCCCCTTTACAGATGCACTACCTGGAGGAGATGCACCCAACGGCAACATGACGCGTACACCGGGCTCCGCCATATCCTTAAGATCACGAATACCGGCAGGATTACCTTTAGGTGTGACTATGACGTAGTCTGTAAAACATAGCGGCTCAAAAGCGATACTTATCCCTTTTTTGCGCATATTTTTTGCTAAATCTAATCCGCGAGCTCCAAAGATTTCGGTGCGACTTTTTTCTGCCAACAAAGATTTACCAATAGCCCCTGCAAAGGCACCAGTGTACTGGATATTATGCCCTGTGTGCATCGTATAGACCTGATTCAAATCAAGAAATGCTTCCGATAACCCACCACAAGTCCACACTTGAAGGGAGTCAGACTGGGTTGGCTTGTAGGCACCACGTATAAACGAAGGTACCGCTGAGGCCGCCGCTAAAGCTAAAGCACCACCAATAAACTGGCGACGGGATATATCTTTTTTCAACAATCCCATGTACTTACCACCTTTCACTGAACTTTACAGTAATATGTATATACTTTTATTATAGTATAAAATCTATAATTTTTTATGAGCATATACATTAGGTTGATTAATTCAGTTATATAGATTAGGCATGTAAGTTCTATTTTTAATGGCATTATTATAAATTTCTAAGATATATCTTTACATCTACTTTCTTGAATATTTATTACGCTCAATGAATATGCCTATTTACTAAGGGTATTAAAGTTATAAATCATATTATGCTCACAACGCATAACACGCAGGCCTTTTGAGCTCTATAGACTATATCTCTCACAACTATGGTTAATTCTTAATTACAATTTATCATTCATTAGGAGAAATAAAATTATTAGTATTATATTCCCTCCCCCGAAAACGCAAAAAGGCGGTACAACCAATTGGTTGTACCGCCTTGATTCATCAATTATTCAGCAGTGAATGGCAATAAAGCAATTGCACGTGCACGTTTGATAGATGTAGTCAATTTGCGTTGATGTTTTGCGCAAG
>OGIU01000395.1_pt1 | contig 27805 bp, 22 predicted proteins | sample 1571791 | NCBI WGS metagenome assembly OGIU01 (sample SAMEA2582104, study PRJEB24529) | metagenome | biome: Human gut stool | place: China | collected 2011
CCTCAGCCACCAGCTGCTCGGCATACTGCTTGAACATGCCCATGCGCTCGCTCTGCACATAGGGGCCCACAGGGCCGCCAACGTCCGGGCCCTCGTCCCACAGCAGGCCGGTCTCGCGCAGAGTGTTGTAGATCACGTCCACAGCACCTTCCACATAGCGGCCCTGGTCGGTGTCCTCAATGCGCAGGATGAAGGTGCCACCCTCGTGCTTTGCCATTAAATAGGTATACAGCGCAGTGCGCAGGTTGCCCACATGCATATAGCCAGTGGGCGAGGGGGCAAAACGGGTGCGGACTTTGTTGCTCGGCATAGAAAAACGCTCCTTTTATACTCATGCAAAAAATGCGGATAGCTACGTCTTAGTTTACCTGTTCTGATGCGATTTGTCAACGGAGGAACGTGTTTTGTGCGAAGCTGCGGTTTTTGGGACACAAGGCGGGACATTTTGTCGAAATCGCCCGCAATCATTGACGAAGGCTGTATTTTTTTGTATACTAATTTCAAACGGTGCTGGCACAATTTTCCTGTTGTGCCAGCTGCCTGCCTGTATGGAGAAAACGTTGAAGGAGAATGATACCTATGAAAAGCACCGGGATCGTCCGCGGCATCGACTCGCTGGGCCGCATCGTCCTGCCCAAGGAGCTGCGCACCACCCTGCATCTGGACGGGGACACCAAGCTGGAGATCTTTGTGGATGGCGACGCCATCGTGCTCAAGAAGCACCGCCCCGCCGGCAGCTGCGACTTCTGCGGCGACGTGGACGCCAACGCCATCCAGTTTGCCGGGTACTGCATCTGCCCCGCCTGCCGCCGCAAGATCGGCGCGCTGTAAACCAGAACCAAAAGGAGGCCTGCGCCCATGAGCCGCATGACCGATTTTACTGTCCCTTCCACCGTGCCCGGGCGCACCCTGCATGCGTTCTGCTGTGAGCCGGCGGGCGAGGTGCGGGCGGTGCTGCAGCTGTCCCACGGCATGGTGGAGTTCATCGACCGGTACAAGCCGCTGGCGGAGTATCTGGCCGGGCAGGGCATCGTGGTGGTCGGCCACGACCACCTGGGCCACGGCGGGTCCATCCGCACCAAGGCCGACTACGGCTACTTTGCCGAGCCGGACGGCAACCGTGCCGTGCTGGACGACCTGCACGCCATGACCCTGCGCACCAAGGAGCGCTACCCCGGTGTGCCGTACTTTCTGCTGGGGCACAGCATGGGCTCGTTCTATGCCCGGCAGTACCTATGCGAATACGGGCAGGAACTGAGCGGTGCCATCATCATGGGCACCGGCCACCAGCCCAAAGCGCTGGTGCAGTTTGCCCGCAGCACCTGCCGGGCGCTGGCGGCCGTGCACGGCTGGCAGTACCGCAGCAAGCTGGTGGCCAACCTGTCCTTCATGGGCTACAACAAGGGGCTGGAGGGCCGCACCACCCACGACTGGCTCAACCGTGACGCCGCCGAGGTGGACAAGTACCTGGCCGACGAGCGCTGCACCTTTACCTTTACGCTCAACGCCTACTACAGCATGTTCAGCGGCATCCTGCGCCTGCACGACCCGGCTTTTCTGGCCCGGATGCCCAAGGACTTGCCCCTGCTGTTCCTGGCCGGCACCGCCGACCCGGTGGGCGACCGGGGCAAGGGCGTGCTGCGTGCCATCCAGAGCCTGAAGGCCGCAGGCATGCAGAACATCCGCTGCAAGCTGTACCCCGGCGCACGGCACGAACTGCTGGTGGAGACCAACCGGCAGGAAGTGTTTGCCGACATTGCCGCATGGCTGAACGATCAGCTCCGCTGACCACAGTGCACCGCACCTTCTTTGCATTTTTCAAAGCCGCTGCCCGGCACACCGGGCAGCGGCTTTTCTGCGTTCTACAACAAGAAATTTCAATGCGTATCAAGACCATTTCAACAGCGCAACAATAGCGTACCTCTCTCCCTGCATTCTGCGTAAAATCTTGCTGCATTTTTTTGCATTTTGCCAATTATCCGCGTATTTTCGTAATCTTATTGACAGTGCAGCCATAAAATAGTATATCATAAGCAGAGTTTATTGCTCTGTTTTATCCCCATATAGATCCAATTTCTGGTATCTTTTTGTGTGTGAGTCGGAACCGCCTGGAGATCAGGTTCCCATTTTTGAGGAGGTATTACTCATGAGATTGCGTAAACAGAAAAAGGTCGTTGCGGTCACCCTGGCCACTGCCATTGCCGTGAGCACCATCAGCGCCAGCGCTTCTGCCGTGAGCTATGATCTGGCCGACGGTGATGTCACCATTGATCAGGACGCCGACCGCGGCGCGTTCAGCTATCAGGGCGAGGACAAAAAGGAGAACCGCACCTACGTCAACGAGGACAAAGAGGACGACGGCAAGATCATCATCAAGGGTGACAAGGATACCCCCACTGAGAACACCGTCACCGTACAAGAGGACGTCGAAAAGACCAAAAAGGATGATGGCTCCGAAGGCCGCGACGTGGATATCGTGATCGACGGCGTGAACGCCGACACCAGCAAGACCGGCGAGTCCACCGTGACCGTCGGCGAGGGCGCAAACGTTGACCTAACCGTCAAGGATTCCACCCTGACCACCGGCGGCAACGGCATCGACATCGGCAAGGATCTGGACGGCACCGACGAAAATAAGAACACCAAGGTGGACCTGACCCTGGAAGATACCACCATCAACCAGACCAACAAGAACAGCGCCGGTCTGGACGTGCGGCAGGGTTCGGACGTTGACCTGACCCTCAAGGGCGACAACGTCATCGACGGCTCTGCAGCCGTCGACAGTGCCACCAAAGAGGCCGAAAGTAAAGGCAAGAAGCTCACGGATAGCAACATCAACGTGGAAGGCATCCGCGTGGGCGGCGAAGTGGCTTCCGACTTCTCGGGCGCCGAAAAGGACGCCCACCTGACCATCAAGGGCGACAAGGAAGAGACTTCCGACACCACCGAAGAGACCACCGGCGGCAGCCTGACCATCAAGGACACCACCACCGGTATGGTGATCGCAGGCGGCTCTGACGAGAAGGATTCCAGCGTCACCATCACGGACGGCGCGGACGTCACCATCCAGGACACCCATGTTTCCGGCTCCACCCAGAGCGGCCGTGGCGTCACCCAGCACGGTGATCTCACGCTGGACGGTGGTTCTTCCCTGACCATCGACGGTTCGCATGTAGGGGAAGACGGTAAAACGCACGAGAACGGCGGTATTGGCATTGCCAGCTGGAACGACATCATCGTCAAGGCCAAGAGCACGCTGAACATCAAGAACACCAAGACCGGCATTTACGGCCATCAGGGTGCCAGCACCAGCCTGACTACCGAGAACAGCACCCTCAACATCACCAACAGCGATGCCGGCATCCGCTACGAAGGCAGCGGTACGGCTAAGGATGGCTCCAAGCTGGAAGCCGCCGGTGACATCACCTTCAAGGATTCGGACGTTACTATTGAGGGCAAGAGCCTCGGCATTGAGACCGGCAACAACAGCGATACGACCGTCACGTTTGATCATACCACTGCCGCCGTTTCGGCAGAACTGAACGCCAACGAGAACGATGGTAAATATGCCATTTACTGTGAGGATTCGGGTAAAAACGGCAGCCTGATCGTCAAAAATGGCAGCAAGCTCAACCTGCAGGCGAACTACGGCATCGTTGCCGGCTACCGGAATGTACTCATTTCGGGCAACAGCACGGTCGATTCCACCACGCGGGATATGGCCATCCAGCTCCGCAACAGCAAGGGAACCAAGCTGCATATCACGGATGGCAGCGTCTACAACATGACCGATGGTTCTCACGATAACTATAACCTTCTTGCTTATTATGCCTACCACGATATTCTGGTGGACAAGGGCGGCGTTCTGTCCATGGACCTGCACAATTCGTATTCCGGCATCAATCTGGGCATGCTTTGCACCCTGACTGTGGATGACGGCACCGTCCTTGTAAAGGGCGATTATAACCACAGCGGCATCTACATCGACGGCCCCTACTCCAAGATTCTTATCAAGAATAACGCCCATGTGGAAGCTCCCACCATTGTAGGGAACACGTACTACCCCGGTCAGAAGCTCGTCGTCACCGGCGGCACCCTGACCTATGATTACAGCAAGGCCAATACTCTCTGGCCGGAAAACGAACAGGGCAACAAGCTGACCAACTTCCTGCTGACCAAGGACGCCGACCACGCCGACTTTGGTGCCTTTGCCTACAACGGCACCAAGTACGAGTACGTCTCCGACCTGAATAAGGAAAAGGGCAAGCAGTACCTGTCCGTGTGGGTGCCCGCCGCCGCGCTGGAATACATGCTGGATGTGGATGGCAGCCACGACCCGGAGATCGTCGGCAAGCTGCTGGCTGACCTGCGGGCCGACGGTTACAACTTCAACACCCCGTACAAGCCCAGCGACGGCGTGTTCGTCCTGCGGGATATGGTGGTGAACGGCCACAGCCTGAACTTCACCAAGACCACCGACGAAAACGGCAACACCAAGCTGATCTGGGGCAACTACGAGAACCGCGCCGACGGTACCCCCAACGCCTACGATATGGTGTACGGCACCGAGTACGAGTACGAAGGCAAGACCTACACCATCGTGTGGGGCTACGAGCACAAGAACAACGCCAACGGCGCTGCCGGACGCGACCAGAACATTCTGGATGCTTTCGATGCCGATTCCAACGTGAAGGTGACCGGCGACAACATCACCGGCAAAAGCTCTGACGACTACACCGTGACCATCTACGGTGCCCTGCGTGAAGTCGTGGAGCCCACCCCGGAACCGGATCCGGAGCCCACCCCCGATCCGGAGCCCACCCCGGTCGATCCCGAGGGCCCGGACACCCCCGTCAGCCCGGAAGGCTCCACCGATACTCCCGTGCAGGACGCCACCCCGGACGAAGCCGAGACGCCCGCGAACCCGGAGAACCCCACCAATCCTTCTGTGCAGGATGCCACCCCGGACAGCACCGTGGCCGCCCTGCCCAAGACCGGCGTCAACTGGATGGCGGCTCTGGCCATGGCCCTGAGCGGCATGGCCCTCACCGTAGCCGGTGCCTTCACCAGCCTGTTTGCCAAGAGCAAGCACTAAAAGCCAACCCCCAACGGGCCTGAAAACCCGTTGTTCCTCGCACACAACAGCAAAGCCCCCGGAGAGTTCTCCGGGGGCTTTGTTGTTGCCCGGAAACGGCCCGGCAGGCAGTGACTATCCCGGGCCCGCAGGCTGGATCTTCACTGCGTTTCAATAGCGTTTCAATAGCGTTTCAGAAGCATCTCAAAACCGTATCTGTTGTGCAACTCAGTTGGAGTCACTCTCATACAAACTGCATATTTCTCCTTTTTTATTTTTAGCATCCCGCTGAAATTTGCTTTTTATCGACAGTTTTATTGACTTTTTTCATTTTATATGTTATATGATAGCTGTGGATCAATGCGGACATTTATCTACGTATAGATACAATTTATGGTATCTTTTGTGTGCAGAACGAAAGGAGCGAATCTTATGACGAACAAGAAATTCAAAAAAGCCGCAATGGCTCTGGCCCTGACCGCCTGTGTTGCAGCCACCCCTCTGGCCGCCAACGCTGAGACCCCTGAAAACGCAGTCCCTGTAGAGAACAAAGAACGTTCCGAAGCAGAAACTCCTGCACAACAGGCTTCTGAAAGTGCAAACACTGCTCCCGTAGAAAACCAGGAGCACGAAAACGCCGAGGGCATTCTGGAGGACCGGGAGACTGAGGACAAGAAAATCACGACCGATGTCGAGTACACCGACCGCGAGTTCACCTATAATGAGGACGGCACCGTCAAATCGGAGGAATCCTCCGGTGATATCGTCCAGAAGGAGATGGATAAGGGCACCGAAGCCGCTTCTGGCGAGACTGCCGGAGAAGGCAAGGATTCCGAGGGTTCTGCTGAAACTCCTGAAGCAGGCGAGACCACCGAGGAAGGCAAGGGCATCAAAGCTCCCGATGCGGACATCTCCGAACCGGTCAAGGACGCCGAGGGCAAGATCATCGGCACTGCCTCCAAGGAGGAGCGCACCGAACAGGAAACTACCATCACACCCACCAGCCCGGACTCTGAAAAGCTGGTAGACAGCACTGTCAACCCGGACGGTTCTGTGACCAACCGCTACGAGACTTCTCACACTGCTGATAAGACTACAACCAACACAACCACCGGCACAGTTACCGCAGACACCAAGGAGATTTTTGTGACCGATGGCAAAGAGGTTGACCTGAAGCAGGAGTTGGGCGCGGATTATCAGGAAAAACTGAAGTGGGACACCGTCGATGGCACCTCGTTCAACGGCTACACCGTGGGCAGCATGGAAGAAGACGGCGACCGCCAGACCTACACCCTGACCAAACACACGGAAGACACCGACCTTGAGATGACCGGCGAAGATCTTGCCAAGCTCCTGGAAGCTGACTACACCAAAACCGAGAACGACGATGGCAGCTACACCCTGACCAAAAGCATCCGTACTTCTGCCGGCGAACAAACTGTGTACATCACCGTGACCGGCAACAAGGCCACCCGCACGGTGGACACTACCCTGAAGGTGGACGTTAAAAAGAGCGAGCACTCTGGAACCGCCGACGTGAAGCAAGATGACGTGACGCTGCCCAACAAAACGGACAAAACGCTGACCTTTACGGACAAGGACAACAACACCTTCTCTGTGGATCTGGACGAACTGCTCCAGAAACAGGACAAGACCGAGAGCACCAATGCTGCTGGCGATAAGGTTATCACCGTGAAGGACGGCAGCAAGACCTATGAGATCGTTTATCACGAGACGAATGAGTACACCGATGCACAGGTCAAGGATCTGTCTGCCGACGAGCTGGCCGGTCTGTTGAACAGCAATTCCGCTAACGGCGAGTTCATTGTCAAAGATGGCAAGGTCTGCAAGGTGGTCAACGGCGAAGCCTGCGAGATCAGCTACAATGATGCCACGCAGCTGCTGAAAAAGGTCCAGATTTCTGTCACTATGACCGATGCCGACAACCAGCTGTCCAAGGACAACGGCACCTTGGAGGATGCCAAGCTTCGTGCCAAAAAGGACGCTTTGCAGAAGGCTCTGGCAGAAGCGATCTACGCCTGCACCGGCACCACGGTGGACCCCTCTTCTCTGAACATTACAGACGAGGATGTTTCTCTCCCCGAAGGTGTGGATAATGTCTTTGCAAACGCAGACAAGCTGAAGCGCACCTATATCTATACGGCCTCGGACGGCAAACAGTATACCTTTACTTACAAATTTGCCTACGACGATACACGGAACCATATCACCGGTTTCGGCGACGATGTCATGAAAGTGGGTTATTTTACCGGCGGCATTCATGTGAAGCCTGAAGAAGATGTGGAGGCTGCAGACGGAAAGACAGATCACAAGCGCACCCTGATCGAAAGCGGTGTTTTTGTCTCCGGCAATGCCACCACAGATGCCAACGGTGCTTATACCACCATCACCAAGGACAGCCCCCTCTATGGCCTTGGCGTGGACTTCAAGACCGCTCCGAAAAACGCCGTTGCCGGTTCCATCAAGTATGATGATACCGGCCGCATCATTGAATACCAGACCACCGACGGCAAGACCATTAAGCTGTCTTACGAAAGTGTTGAGGTTCCGGATTCGAATCTGCCGTCTTATGCGCCTGTTGACGGAAAGACCAATATCAACAGCCAGTCCTTCACCAGAGTGACCTGGGAGGCCTGGGATCTGGGCGAGATCCGCAACGAAGAGCAGGCGGATGACCAGTGGACGATCTCTTCCGGCAAGGATGAGAGCGGCGGCCTGACCTATACCATCGTGGACAAGAAGAACAATGTCACCTATGACGATCTGATCCGGGTCGGCAGCAACAGCTACACCAAAACCGTGACCGATGAAAACGGTGTCAAGACCACCTACACCATCACCGTTGAACCCGGCAGCCTGGGTGAAGACATGGCCCTGGCCAAGCTGGCCGAGCGCTATGGCGTGGATGGCACTGCCATCACCGTGAAAGACGGCGTTGCCTCCTTTACCAAGGACGGCAAGCAGTACCAGGTCAGCTATGGCAGTCAGCTGAAGATCGAGACCGTTCTCACCACCGAGGGCACGGTCACGACCGATGCTGATCAGGCAGAGCTGCTGGAAAAGATCCAGCAGATGCAGAAGGACCTGCAGGATGGCGAAATTCTGGATGTGGGCGGCTACCAGGTAACGATCTCGACCTCGAAGGATGAGATCATTGAGATCCTCCATAAGGTCGGCGAGACCACCGACTTCACCCGCTTGACCCGCGAGGAGCTGAAGGCTCTGCTGGAAAAGGAAAAGGCAGAGGCCGATGCCGCCGGCAAGAGCTATACGGGCGACATGGATGTTTCGCACCCGGAGTACAGCAACAAAAACCTGTACGGCAAGCCTGACACGGGTATCTTCGCCACCAAAAAGAAAGAGTATCTGTCCTATGATGGCAACTACATCCAGCATCTGGAGCTGAACGCAACGACCAAGGCCGACCTGCTGAAGGACGCTGACGGCAACGTCAGCCAGACCGACTGTGTTCTGGTGGACAAGAAACTGGAATACAGCGACGATCTGGATAAGCTCATTGACAGCCAGGGCACCAGCGTGGTCAACCTGCAGGATAAGATCGGTTACGACATCCCCATGGATCGCTATGAATATGCCCGCACCAGCTTCAGTGACGGCGACAAGCTGAACTGGAATGTCCGCAACAACCACCCCACTGCCAGCACCTATTACAAGGTGTCCGGTACGGTGGCCTACAACCAGTACAAACCGGCGGATGGCACCTCTGATCTCACAAAGGAGCAGGCCGAAGCCCTTCTGAAGCAGCTTCAGGCGGAGGGTTATGCCGATGCTTCCATCGTGACCTTCTACACGACCGAACATGAGCATCAGCAGACATCTGCAAACGCCTCCTATCGTATCTACCTGAACAAGAGTGAGCTGGTCTCCTATGGTTATCTGTCCTACGACAGCAATACCTGTGTCAATGCTCACAACTGGAATCAGGAAATGTACGGCTTGAAGAACAAGTATTTCAATCCTGATGCCTACTGCGGCGGCTACGACCTTGGCCTGACCGGTTTCCGTCAGGTGGAGGACGGAACCTTTGTGGCACAGGGCAAAAAGACCATCACCGTGTCCCGCATCCTGCCTGCCACCACGCTGACCAACAACCACCTGACCATCACCGATTCCGCACAGAAAGCCGATACCGGCAGCGGAGTCAGCGGCCGCTACAACTATACCACCACCGTCTCCGGCTCGCGAGTGAATTACTCCGCCCTGGGTACTGCGACCCACGAGACCTGGAAGGAAGCTGCGCAGCAGACCACCGAGCGCACCGGCGAACAGGGCGATGGAACGTTGTCTTATACCTACCGTTCCACGCAGGATGCCAGTGTAGATGCCGAAAGCGCCCACAAAGAAGAAACTGTCGTCCGTCACGGCACTGCAGACTACGAATACACCTACACCGCCAGCAAGGACGAAGTAGAGATCACCACCGACAGCCGCACCGAAACCACTACACCCGAAACACCTGAAACTCCGGATACCCCCGTCAGCCCGGAAGGCCCCACCACGCCTCCCGTGCAGGACGCCACTCCGGATGATGCCGAGACGCCTGTGACCCCGGAGAACCCCGCCAATCCTTCTGTGCAGGATGCCACCCCGGACAGCACCGTGGCCGCCCTGCCCAAGACCGGCGTGAACTGGTTCACCGCTCTGGTCATGGCTCTGAGCGGCATGGCGCTCACCGTAGCCGGTGCGTTCACCAGCCTGTTTGCCAAGAGCAAGCACTGATGCGCTGACAAGACCAACCCCCAGTGAGCCGTAAAAAGCTCGCTGTTCCTCGCACACAACAACAATGCCCCCGGAGAGTTACACGGGTGCTCATAAGAAAGTAATTCCAGAAATTACGATTATGGCATCTGTCAGACGGGGTTGGTAAACGAGATAACGGGTACTCGGTGAAAGCCGGATACTCGTTATTTTTTTGCTGTCACGAAAAGCAATAGATTTATTCACAGCTTTCAGGTATAATTGCCTTAAATCAATCCCATCCCATCCATTCCGAGATTTTTTCAAAAAATCTCAAAAAAGTTTGGAAGCATTGGAACAATTCAACCCTTCTCATGCCATATATAGTAGAGGGCTGAATACGAAAGCGATTGGAGGTGACGCTGACGGACAAGCAGACAGGCCCAAAAGGTTTTCTTGTGGTGCTGCCCGGTGAGATCATCGAGATACCACAGGACAGCGACAAATCATGGCTGACGCTGTTTTACAGCTTGCCGCGAGAGCTTGCGGAGAAATGGAAACCAGCCTATGAGCTGCCTCGCTGCCCGTATGAGGTTTTGTGGACGGACAAATATGACCACATCGTATGTGACGATATGTTCAAGCTGCTTGTGTGGGACTGCTACGCATGGTGTGCATGGCAATTCTTTCAAGTGAAAGACCGCAAGGGCAACTACCGCGACATTCCCGGTAGCTGGAACCAGTACGCAGGATATTTCCCCTTGTGGCGGCTGTCGTACAGTATCATTCCCTACATCCGCATGAAATTTGAGCAGAACGGATTGGACTTTCAAAACCTATATAACATCCCGCAGGGCGTGGAGGCGCCGTGGCTGACCTATCAACAGTTCAGCAATCTGGTCGGTAATGTCACCGACATGGTGATTGCGGAACAGAACTGGCAGCCGATGATCGACGCGATCTGGGAAAACCGCACCGTGGAGGATTACGAAACTACCAGCAGCACCGTTAAGACCGATTTCATGCGGAAATGGCATCACAACCGTTCCGGCAAGCCTATTTCTTTGGATGAAATGATGGAGAGCGAGGACGGCGATATTTTCGAGGTAGCCGATCCACGGAGCGAGTTTGAGCAGAAGGTTATTTCTGAAATGCAAATTGCCGCCTTTGCCGAGCAGAGCATTAGCGAGAAAGACCGGGAAATACTGAAGCTGCGCATGGACGGCTTGACTGAACAGGAGATTGCAGACAAGGTTGGCTACAAGACCACCAGCGCAGTCCATAAGCGGATCGCCAAAATCGCCGGAGCTTATGAGGACTATGTGACAGCGGAATATGGAAAATATTTGGACAGATAATTTAATGATACTGGACAAACAGAGATTGGGGTGAAACGAATGAAAAATGAGTATGAAGATTACGAAAGATATATGAAAAACAGACCTCATGTTGTGCTTCTCGGTGCGGGTGCAAGCTGTGCAGCAATCCCTAATGGGGACAAGCATGGCAAGAAGATTTCTGCAATGAGTGGGTTTATTGAAAAACTGGGGTTATCAAACGTGATTTCCAAGGTGGACATCCGTACATCCTCTGATAATCTTGAAGATATTTATATGGAACTCGATGAACGCAGTAAATCTGACCCCCTATGCCAAGAGGTCAAAGAAGAATTGGAGAAGATAATTTGGGAGTACATGAGTGACTATCAACTCCCAGACACTCCTACCATATATGATTTTTTGGTTATGAGTCTAACCTCAAAAGATCTGATTGCGACATTTAACTGGGATCCATTCTTGGTACAAGCAATAGGGCGAGCCATGAAATATACAAGTAATATTCCACAGGTTGCTTTTTTGCATGGTAATGTCGCCGTAGGTTTTTGCGTAGAAAACAATATTATGGGGAATGTCGGTATGATATGTCCGAAATGCGGGATTCCACTTGCTCCGACAAAACTACTGTTCCCAATTAAAAAGAAAGATTATAACAGCGACATCGCAATCAGCAAAGCATGGAAAACACTTAACAACGCTTTAGAAAAGGCATATATGGTTACTGTTTTCGGATATAGTGCACCTAAAAGTGATGCAGAAGCAGTTGCGATGATGAAAAAAGCGTGGGGCTCGGTCAACGAAAGAAATTTAGAAGAAATTGAGTTGATTGATATTAGAGATGAAGAAGCTGTCATAGAATCATGGAGTGAGTTCATCCACACACATCACTACTCGTATAATACCAGTTTTTTTGATTCGACTTTAGCGAGATGCCCAAGAAGAACTTGTGAAGCAACTTTTGATAGGTTGATGAATTGTATTTGGCTTGATGGCAGTAAAGGTTTCAAAGATAACATGAGTTTTGCAGACATAAGCAAGTTTATCTCTCCGCTTGTTGTTGAAGAAGGAAACGCCAAAGGCAAGGGAATTATTCTTTCTAACCCATATCAATAAACAGCTTACATTAGGCAGTCGCGAGAAATCGTGGCTGCTTTTTTATGCGGGAAAGGAGATTCTATGAGCAAAGAACCGTTTGAAGCCATGCCCGATGTGATGGATGCAAAGCAGCTTGCAGAAGCGTTGCAGATTTCCAAAGCGGGGGCATATAACCTTTTGAGCAGCCCGGATTTTCCGACCTTGCGGATTGGCGGGCGCAAATTGGTGATGAAAAATGAGCTGGTGGAGTGGCTGAAAAACCGCACAAACAAAACATCGTGAAAATGCAGTCAAGAGCTAGAAAAGTGGCAAATCAGCCGATAGGACAAGGCGAAATGTACTCTGCGTCGTTTGGGACGTTTCCATTGAAAAATCGCACCACTTTTCCAATTCAAGAGCCGAGAAAAATCCATGAAAAGCAGGAGGTTTTATGAGAACAGGACTTACCAAGAGAGAAAAGACCACAGCCATCTATTTTGACGAGTATGGCGATATGATCGAGGTGCAGACCCACAACACCGATCTGAAAAAGCGGCTAACCGCATTTGCGGCGAAGTACCCGCAATGCTGCTGCCAGATTGACGATGACGAACAAGGCGGGCTGACCTTTGAGATTGAAAAAGGCAGATTGAGCTTCCGTCTGACTGCACCGTACAGCGAGGAACGGCGCAGGGCGGCGAGCAAATTTGCAAAAAAGTTACGAAGTTTCTAAACTTGTAACTTGAGAACTCAGGACTCTTTTGCTATAATACATTATGAACTGATCTATAAACAAGGAGGTGTGGATATGGCAAAGAACAAACTGGTTGCCCCTGTTGTCAAATGGGTTGGAGGAAAACGCCAGTTGTTAGACGAGATTACTCCCCTACTTCCTAAGCGGATCACTTCTTATTGTGAGCCTTTTTTGGGTGGTGGAGCCGTTTTATTTTCTATTCAGCCATCCAAAGCAATCGTAAATGACTTGAATGGGGATTTGATTGCGGTTTACGAAATTATTCGTGACGATGTCGAATCTCTCATTGCAGATCTCAGAAAGCACGAAAACACTTCAGAGTATTTCTACGCAATGCGAGATTTAGATAGAGACAAAGAAGCCTATCAAGCCATGTCAAAGGTTGAGCGTGCGTCACGATTGATTTATTTGAATAAGACTTGCTTTAATGGTTTGTTCCGTGTTAATTCATCTGGGGAGTTTAATTCTCCGTTTGGTCATTATAAAAATCCTAACATTGTGAACGAGCCTGTTCTGCGGGCCGTAAGCAAGTATTTTTCGTCTGGCAATATCACATTTTGCAACGAAGATTTTGCTGTGACACTAAGCAGAGTTGGCAAGGGTGGATTTGTGTATCTTGACCCACCGTATGATCCTGTTTCTGATACAGCAAGTTTCACCGGCTATAATAAAGGCGGATTTGATAGAAACGAGCAAATCAGATTAAAGCAATGTTGCGATGAGCTGACGCAGCGAGGCATTAAATTTATGCTGTCCAATTCTGCCACAGAGTTCATAAAAGAACTGTATAAGGACTACAACATATCCATCGTACAGGCAAAGAGGGCAATCAATTCAGATGCAAGCAAGCGCGGATCGGTAGAGGAGGTGCTGATTAGAAACTATGGGACTGAATGATGCCGCATGGGAAAGTCTATTTGACAAGTATCATATTCTTGATGAGATTGACCGAAATGGGCAGTTCGTCATTTCGGCAAACCAGATAAAAGAGTTCAGAGAACCTCGGTTAATGACCAAGTTTGACCACAAAATAAATCTTCCAAATATCTTTGCTGCTAACAACTTGTCAATTTTGCCGATAACTCGTGGAGATTATGTGATTTCCTCTTTTTCGGCATATAAGGAATTTGAAGAGCCAACCCAAGATGTTCAGCGGATTTCAATTCCAGCACATATTCAGAGTCTAATGCCGCAGTTTCTTGTGAGCGAAGCGATTGCGTTGAATTGCGCTAATGCTTGCGGAATACTTAATGACTTTTTAGAGGACGATGAGCTTGTTCCAACAGTTAGCGGTCGCATGAGTTCTGGCAGTTTTGAGTTTGACATTAACACCTCTTTAGGTACGAAAAATATCACCGTAAGCAATTCTCAAATTGAAATTGATGCAGCATACGAAGGCATCCATTATCTTTCTTTATTTGAAGCGAAGCGGGATTTGTCTGATGATTTTCTTGTTCGCCAACTTTATTACCCGTTCCGTGTTTGGAGTGACCGAGTGACGAAAACAGTAAAGCCTGTTTTCTTGATTTTCTCAAATGGTATGTTCAATCTGTATCAATATCAGTTTGAAGATCCGCAAAACTACAATTCTCTTATATTAGTGAAGCAGAGAAACTATGTAATTGCAACGGAGATTTGTTTGGCTGATATTGAAAATCTTTTGAGAACTGTTCCTTTAGCACAAGAACCAGATATATCATTCCCGCAAGCAGATTGTATGTCTCGGATAGTCAACCTTATCGAGCTGTTAAATGAAAAGCCGATGACTAAACAGGATATTACATCGGAGTATGCTTTTGATGAACGCCAAACTAATTATTATACAGACGCAGGACGGTATCTGGGACTCATTGATAAAACCCATGATGAGGATGGCAACATTTTATTCCAACTTTCTGCCTGTGGACACCGTATAATGGGTTTGGAGTATAAAGAGCGCCAACTCGCGCTTGTAACCCAAATATTGATGCACAAAGTATTCAACGAAACCCTAAAACTTCATTTGCAATGTGGAGAGATGCCGGATAAACAAACCATAATTCAGATAATGAAACGGTCCAATCTATATCGTGTCGAAGCTGATAGCACATATTTGCGGCGTTCTTCCACGGTTGTTGGTTGGGTGAATTGGATTCTTGGAATTATTGAGGAATAATTTTTATTTTCCCAGAGAAGGAGAGGGTAAGGATGGCAGTAAATAAAGACAGACCTATTATCCAATCTCATGGTTATAATGGTAGTGAACCAACTCGGATTTGTCCCCATTGTGGCAAAGAAAAACCATTAAGTGAGTTTGGTTTTAGAAAAATGCAAAAAGGCGAACAAGGAGTAATCCGAAATCAATCTTGGTGCAAAGAATGTAGGGGGATTAAATAACTTCGGATAATCCCTTTGGAACAAAGGGCGCACTTCTATACAGGGAGAAGCCCTGTATGTGCGCTCTGCGAGGCAGACAGCCCGGACGATTGAAGTCCGGGCTGTCTTGCGTCACTTCGTTCCGAACAAGGGGCTGCACCCCTTGCGCCACTATGCGGCTATCCCTGCGAACTTTGCGAGTGGCGCAATTTGCTGATGCAAACAGCACCACTCACAGAGTTTTGAATATGTACCCATGACCGTTTACCGTTTTTCGGTAGGCGGTCTTTTTATATCCCTACATCAAAATCAAGGAGGTCATGCACCATGACAAAACAGAAAACCATCCCCCAACTGGAAGCTGAGAAAGCGGAAAATGAACGCAGGATCACTCAGCTCCAACACAAAAAACAGCAGCTTGAAAACCGTATCACCTATTACGAAAAGGGAGATCGGCGCAAACGGGCGCACCACCTTATCACCCGTGGTGCAGCCATCGAGAGCGTCGCACCGCTGGCAAAAGCTCTGACCGAAACCGAGTTTTATGCCTTTGCCGAAAAAGCTCTTGCCGTCCCGGAGGTCAAGGGCTTGCTTATGGAAGCGGTCAACGAACACAACCGGGCAGAACAGGAAAAGAGGTGTTGAGTATCGCACTATTTCATTTTCATGTAACCCAGATCAAACGCAGCGCGGGGCAGTCCGCCGTGGCGTCTGCTGCCTATCGCTCCGGCGAGAAGCTACACAGTGAATACTACGGCGAGGACAGCGACTACACCAAAAAGGGCGGCGTGATCTGTTCCGAAATCCTGCTGCCGCCCCATGCCCCACCGGAGTACACAGACCGTGAAACCCTCTGGAACGCGGTCGAGAAAGCCGAGCGCGGCAAGAAAGCGCAGCTTGCATACAGCTTTGACATTGCTTTGCAGAACGAGTTTTCCATGCAGGAGAACATCGAGCTTGCAAGGCAATTTTTGTTGGAGCAGTTTGTGAGCCGGGGCATGGTGGTGGACTTCGCCGTTCACGCTCCCGACAAGGATGACGGTGGCATTTCCAATCCTCATTTCCACGTCATGTGTCCTATCCGTCCTCTAGATGAACACGGCAGATGGGGTAATAAGCAGCGACGGGAATATCTGCTTGACGAGCATGGTGAGCGTATCCGTGATGAAGCAGGAAATTATGTGTTTAATGCCGTACCGACTACCGATTGGGGCAGTCCCGACACCTTGGAGCATTGGCGGCAGGCGTGGGCTGACCTGTGCAATCAGAAGTTTGCAGAAAAGGAATTGGACTGCCGGATCGACCACCGCAGCTATGAGCGACAAGGCATTGACCAACTTCCTACCATCCATGAGGGTGTAACCGTCCGGGCAATGGAAGCAAAGGGCATCCGCACCAACAAGGGTGATCTGAACAGATGGATCAAGGCAACCAATAATCTGATCCGAAATCTGAAAAAGAAAATCTCTGTGCTGCTTGACTGGCTGAAAGAAGCGCATGAGGAATTGAGCAAGCCGCAAGCTCCAAATCTGGCGCAGCTTCTCAGCGAGTATTACACTAATCGCAACGCCGGGGCTTGGAGCCAGAAAGCGAAGATCGGCAATCTCAAAGAGTTCAACGAGATTTGCAATTATCTTATGCAGAATAAACTCACAACGCCGGAGGAATTGCAGGAGCGTGTGTCTGCTCTGAGTGACCGCATCGACACTTTGAAAAGCTCCATGCGTGGCAAAGCCGACCGCATGAAAGAGTTGGACGAACTTCTCCGCATGGTACAGTTTTACACCGAGGGCAAGCCCGTTGCGGACAAACTGGCGACCATCAAATGGAAAGGCAAGCGGGAGCAGTTCGCGTCCGAAAATGAAAACGCACTCCGCCTGTATCACATGGCAGAGCGCAAGTTAAAGCCGTATTTCAAGGATGGCAAGCTGCCCATCACCGCATGGCGCAGGGAGCGTGACCGTCTGGAACAGGAGTACAAGACCGAACAAGCGGAGCTTTCGCCCATCCATGCAGAAGTAAAAAAGCTCTGGCAGATCAAGTACAAGGTGGAGCAGGTCATCCATGAGCAAGAACGACAGAACGCCGTTACACGGCAGAAAAAGCAGGAAATCGAACACTAATCTTTACCCATTTTTTAGGAGGCACTTATGAGCAAGAAGAAACCATTTGAGCATGAAATCGACCCGGAGCTTTTGGCAGAGATTGAGGAATGGGAGCAGCAGGAGCACGACGAGCCGGAGGGATATTACTTCACCAATCTCGACCCGTATCTCAAACCCGCACCGCTGCCGCCCGACCATCCCAGACACAATTTCTGGTTTGATGAGGATGGACATATCCGTGTGAAAAATCCATCCGCTTTCTGGCTGCCGGAGTTCACTTTGCAGAAAGAGATTGGCGGCACAATCTACTCCGTCACAGGCACTTATGACGGAACGGAAACGCTGGATAAGAAGATGGAGCGCATTATGGCTGAAAAGTTTACAGAAAAGTTGGAGGATAGCGAATGACAAATTCACAGAATCTTGGTACAATAGAAGTAACCAATCCTGTACTGGCAGTTGCCCCTTTGAAGGAGGAAACAGAAATGTTACGGGCAACTGATAAAATCACCGCACTCTACTGCCGTCTATCCGTGGAAGATATGAAAGAGGATAAAAAGGGCGGCAAAGAAGATGTGTCAAATTCCATTCAGAATCAAAAAATGATCCTGCTCCAGTACGCTAAAGAAAATCGCTTTCCTAACCCGATCTTTTTCGTGGACGATGGGTACAGCGGCACGAACTATGACCGCCCCGGCTTCCAAGCCATGCTTGCGGAAATCGAAGCAGGACGAGTGGCAGTCTGTATCACCAAAGACCTATCCAGACTGGGACGAAATTCCTCGCTGACCGGGCTTTATATCAACTTCACTTTCCCGAAGTACAATGTGCGGTATATTGCCATCAACGACCACTTTGACACCATCGACCCCAACAGCACAGACAGCGATATTGCCGGTATCAAAAACTGGTTTAACGAATTTTTCGCCAAAGATACAAGCCGCAAAATCCGGGCTGTGCAAAAGGCAAAGGGTGAGCGTGGCGTACCGCTGACTACCAATGTTCCGTTCGGGTATCTCAAAGCCCCAGAGGACAAGACCAAGTGGATCATGGACGAAGCTGCGGCTGTGGTAGTCAAGCGAATCTTCAAGCTGTGTATGGAAGGACGGGGACCGATGCAGATCGCAAAGCTCTTGCAGGAGGAAAAGGTGCTTAACCCCACCGCTTACAAGCGCAGGGCGGGCATCAAAACCCCAAGCCCCGAAACCGATGATCCCTACCATTGGAATACCAACACCGTTGTTCACATTCTGGAACGGCGGGAGTACACAGGCTGTACGGTCAACTTCAAGACCTACACCAATTCCATTTGGGACAAGAAGCAGCGGGAAACGCCCCTTGACAAACAGGCGATTTTCTACAACACCCATCCGGCGATCATCGAGCAGGAAGTCTTTGACAAGGTGCAGGAGATCCGTCAGCAGCGTCACCGTAGAACAAAAACAGGCAAAAGCAGCCTGTTCTCCGGCATGGTTTACTGTGCCGACTGCGGAGCGAAAATGCGGTACTGCACTACCAATTACTTTGAGAAGCGGCAGGATCACTTTGTATGCGCCAACTACCGAAGCAATACAGGAAGCTGTTCGGCACACTTCATCCGAGCCGTTGTTCTGGAAGATTTGGTCTGGATGCACATGAAAGCGGTTATCTTCTATGTGACACGGTATGAGAAGCACTTCCGGGCAGTTCTGGAACACAAGCTCCTGCTGTCGAGCGAGGAAAGAATCTGTGCAAGCGTCAAGCGTCTGGAACAAGCACAACGGCGCATGGGAGAACTTGACTGCCTGTTTATCCACATCTATGAGGACAATGTGGCAGGACGCATCAACGATGAACGGTTTTCCATGATGAGCAGAAGCTATGAAACCGAACAGGAGCAGCTTAAAGTGGAAATCCAGACCTTGCAGCAGGATATTGAAGTACAGGAACGACAGATTGAAAATTTGGAGCAGTTTATCCAGAGGGTACACAAATACAAGGATTTGGACGAGCTTACGCCCTATGCTCTGCGGGAACTTGTCAAGGGAGTTTATATCGAAGCCCCCGACAAGAGCAGCGGCAAACGGCGGCAAAATATCCGCATTTCCTATGACCTTGTAGGCTTTATCCCACTGAATGAACTGATGAAAGAGGAAACGGCATGACCAAAGCCATGCCGTTCCTACAAAAATGCGATATTACTTTCTTACGACCCCCTGCCATTCTCCGGGGGCATTGTTGTTTCTATCGGTTTTTATTTTCTCAGCCAGCCGTCCACAGCGGCCACCAGCGCCTTGCCGCGGCGGCCCAGCAGGCGGGGCAGCAGCACACGGGCCATGGCCCACACGCCTGCAAAGTTGATCAGGATGACCACTGCGGTGATCAGGCCGGTCCACAGGCCGTACAGCGGGGTCTCGACCAGCAGCACAAAGGCCTCGAACACCAGCAGACCCACGTTCAGCAGCACCCGGCCCGGATGCACATGCATATGGATCATGCGGTTTGCGTCGATGGAGCGCAGAGTGAACACCAGCGCCAGCCCCAGGAAGGAAGCGTATGTGGCACCGATGGGGCCCCACCACTTGATGAAAAAGTAGTTCATGATGCAGTTGCTGATGGCACCGGCCATCATGGTGACCATGCTGCGGCTGGACTTTTTGGTCACCACATACACGCTGTTCATGAACTGGTTGAAGCAGCTGCAGGTGGAGGCCAGCACCAGGAAAGGCACAAAGTGCCAGGCGTAGTAGTAGTTGGACTTCATGATGTGCATCACCGGGCGGCACAGCCAGATGATGCCCGCCGCACAGCAGAACAGCACACTGGAATAGGTGCGGAAGATCTTGGTAAAGAACCGCGCCCGGCCCTCCTCTTCGGTGACAGCCGAGAGCTGCCAGGCGTCGTAGAAGATCAGGCCCAGCGTGGTAAGGATGGTGGGCAGAAAGTAGCCGGTGGAAAGCAGGCCGCTCCAGGCGTTGCCGTCCCGGCCGTCCAGTCCGTTGCACATCTCACGCACAAAGAACAGGTCGGAGGCGTTGATGATCCAGAAGCTGATCTGCGCGGGGATCATGGGCAGCGAGAAGTGGAGCATCTGCTTCCACAGGTCCTTGTTGATGCCCTTGAGCTCCACATAGTTCCACAGCTTACCGGTGATCATGAGGAACAGCACGCTGACCAGGTCGCCGCTGATGATGGCCAGCAGGTAGCCGTTGGCACCCCACTTGAAGCCCACCAGATACAGCACATAGAACGCCATGGTGGCCACGGTGCACAGCACGCCGTCCACGGCTACCAGCTTGTTCCATTGGCGGCTGCGCACGAACTGGGTGCACAGGGTGCGCAGGCAGCTCATGAGCACATAGATGTAAATGAGCAGGCCGTACTGTGCCATATCGGGCAAAAACTGCGCAATGGGCCAGCACAGCACCAGAATGCCAAAGCCGCCCAGAATGGTGAGCAGGCCGTTGGTGAACACCTGCTTTTCGCTGTTGCCCTTGTCCAGACCAAAGCGGATGATCGCATTGGACATGCCCATGGACACAAAGGGGATGAGCAGGTTCGCGTACTGGCTCAGGATCTTGGACAGGCCCAGATCCGAGATCTCGGCCATGGCGTAGGTCAGGAACGGCTGCACGATCAGCGTGAGCAGTTTGGACGAAAAGCTGGAAATGGCAAAGATGAGGGTGTTGCCGGCCAGTTTGGAGTATTTATCGCCGCCGGACTTTTTTTCGTTTTCCAAGGGAAGTCTGCCTCCTGTTTCTACTTCTTCAATAGCTCCCTCCGGGCTTTCCAGTCCGGCAGCAGCTTTGCCACCTCGGCCCAGAACGCCGGGCTGTGGTTGGCCTGCAAAAAGTGGCAGTACTCGTGCACCACCACATAGATCTGCGCCGCAGGCGGCATGTTGTACAGCTGCAGCGCAAAGGTGATCTGCTTTTTGCCGGGGCAGCACACGCCCCAGCGGGTGGTCATGCTGCGCACCTTGAGGGTGGGTTTCTGTCCGCCCAGCACCCCGGCAAAGGCCGGGTAGACCTGATCGCTCATGGCGGTAAAGTAGGCCCGTGCGGTCTCCTTGTCCGGCAGGTCGGCATTGTCGCGGGCCGCTTTTGCCATCACTTTCTGCCGGGTGTCGTGGATCCACTGTGCGTTCTTGCACACAAAGGCGTCCGCCTGTTCCAGGCTGGTGCGCAGCGGGATGCTGACCATCACGGTGCCGTTGTCCCGTACCCGCAGATGCAGCTGTTTGATCTTTTTGCGGTACAGCTCGTACTGGATGCCGCCCGCGCTGCGCAGCTGGACTTCCGGTTTTTGTGCGGCCACGTCAGGACGCACGCTCTGCCCGCTGCGGGGCCCGCTGCGGGGCCCGCTGCGGGGCCGGCAGCTGGGCCAGCACCACGGCGGCAAAGATCAGCACACAACCCACGCCTTCGCGCGGGGAAAGGCTCTGATGCAGCAGCACCCAGCCGCCCAGTGCGCTGAACACGCTTTCCAGGCACATGATCAGGCTGCCCACGGCAGGGTTCATATCCCGCTGGCCCAAAATCTGCAGCGTGTAGGCCACGCCGCTGGACATCACGCCGCAGTACAGCAGGGGCACCGCGTTCACGGCAAATTCCGCCGGGGCCGGGTGCTCCAGCAGCAGCGCTGCCACCGAGCTTTCCACCGCCACCACAAAGAACTGCCGCAGGCTCAGGCGCACGCCATCCACCTGCGGACCATAATGGTTCACCGCCATGATCTGGAAACTGAACAGCACGGCGCACAGCAGCAGCACCATGTCGCTGGGTTCCACGCCGCCAAAGCCGTTCTGCATGCACAGCAGATACAGCCCGCACACCGCAATGGCCACGCTGAGCCACAGCTGGGGGCTGCCGCGGCGGCCCAGTGCCAGCCCGAAGATGGGTACCAGCACCACATACATCGCCGTGAGGAAGCCTGCTTTGGCCGTGGAGGGGTTCAGTGTCAGGCCGAACTGCTGGGCAGCCGACGCCACAAACAGCAGCGTGCCGCACACCAGGCTGGCCCGGCGCAGGCAGCGGCGCTCCTCCGGCGTTTTCGGTGCCCCAGTGGTGCCGGTGCTGCGCTGACGCACCAGGTCAAACACCTTGACCGTGGGCAGCAGCACCAGCACCGCCAGCCAGCTGCGCCCGGCCAGAAAGCTGCAGGCTCCCATGCCGGAACCAGCGCTCTGGGCCACGAAGGCCGTGCCCCAGATAAACGCGCACAGCAGCAGCAAAAGCGAATTCTTGCGTTGTGTATTCATCAGCCGACGCCCTCCACCTTGAGCAGACCGTAGAGGTAGTAACGGCTGGAATCATAGGAAATGGTCATGCGGTAGATGGCCGCCGGGTCCAGCCCGGAGATGGTGCAGGTGTAGTCGGTGCCGTCGGTCTTGATGTAGTAGGTGCTGTCCGGCACATACTCCACGCCGCCGTCTACCTTTTTCCACAGCGCCACCTTGAATTTCTGGGTACCCTCGGCGGTGCCGCAGGCCATGACGGTCAGCGTGCCGGTGGGTGCCGCAAAATAGTTGGTCTGGCGGCTCCAGATGCCGTTGAACACGGCGTACAAGGTGCCGTCCACCATGGCAGTGTCAAACTTTGCCGAAGCGTCCGCAATGCCCTGAATGATCAGCGGGTCTGCGGTAGCGTCCGCCCAGCGGGTGGTGTCCTCTTCCTGCACTTCGCCGGAGCTGCCGGAGATCTTCTGCGCCACACCGCGCAGTGCGTCCTTGCAGCCGGTCAGACCGGCCACCAGCAGAGCGGCGGCCAGCACAACGGCCAAAAAGCGTTTTTTCGTTTTCATAAACGTTTCCTCAACCTGTCAAAGGGTTTGATGTTCCTGTTTTTTCGGGTTCCGGCAGAGCCGGGTCCATCTGTATAGTATACCGCATTTTGCAGCACCGCACAAGAGAGCCGCCCAGCTTTTGCGCGCGCTGCCGCCCGATTTCATGCAGATTCTTTGCCGTCAGCGGCCGCCAGTGCCCCACACTCGGCAGCGGCGAGGGAAGTCTGCTCCGGCCCGAACAGCGAACCGTACCGGTACAGGGCCCAGCCCCCGGCTCCCTGCTCCCGCAGAAAGGCCACCTGGTCGGCCAGCGCACGGCCGGTGCTCCAGCCCGACAGGCTGTTTTCGTTGCTGCCGCCGTCGCCCACTCCCACACGGTAGGCTCCCAGCCCGAAATACAGGGCCACGTCCGCCGCGCGGGGATAGGCGAGCCATGCGGGCACGATGTTCTCAAAGGCAAAGCGGGTGCTGCCGTTGTGCAGGGCAAAGCCCTGCCCCCAGTACACCTGCGGGCACAGATAATCGACCACCGCATCCCCGCCGCCGGACGCCAGCCAGCCGGTCACATCGCTGTACTGCTGGTTTTCGTCGTTGTCCGGGTTGCCCTGGGGGCTGATGCCGAACCGCAGGGTGGGGTCCGCCGCTTTCACCGTGTCGTGCACGGCCCGCACCAGCGCGGTCACATTTTCCCGCCGCCACGCGGCAAGATTTCCCGCCCCGGACGCCGCAAACTGCGCCGCGTCGATGCTCTCATCGGTGGTAGGGTAGAAGTAATCGTCAAAGTGGATGCCGTCCACCGCGTAGTTCTGCACCAGCTCGGCCACGCCCTGCACCACATAGTCGGCGGCGGCAGGCTCGGCGGGGTTCAGGTAAAGGCCCTCGTCCACCGTGCACACCCACTCCGGGTGGGTGTTGGCCAGATTGCCGTCCGTAAGGTTCGGCGGCATGGCCGCCGAGGAGCGCAGGCGGTAGGGGTTGACCCACGCTTCCACCGAGATGCCCCGGGTGTGGGCTTCCTGCAGCAGCACGTCCAGCGGGTCAAAGCCCGGGTCCTGCCCCTGCACCCCGGTGCACAGATGGCTCCATGGGAACAGGGTGCTGCGGTACAACGCATCCCCGAAGGGGCGCACCTGGGCCAGCACTGTGTTCAGCCCCAGTCCGGTACAGTTGTCCAGCAGCTGCACCACTCCGGCGCGGAAGGCATCCTCCGTGGAAAAGTCCATAGCGGCCCATTCCAGATAGCTTACCCACACGGCCCGCCACTCCCCGGCCGGCAGCGCCGGGTTGGGGTCTGCCGGGGGTGCTGGGGTGCTGTCGGCGGCCGCAGGGGAAGTGCCCCGGCGCAGGGCCAGCCCTGCCGCGGCACACACAGCCGCCCCGGCCCCCAGCAGAAAGGTGCGCCGCCCCATGCGGCGGTTTTTGCGTCCTGTCTTTTTCCGGCTGCGCCGGGTCACAGCTCTTCCTCCTGCAATTTATACAGGGTCAGCGCCGCCCAGCCGCGGGCACAGGCCAGCAGCACGAACAGCAGGTTCGTCCAGAAGGCAAGCCCGGCCATGCCCGCATAGCGGGTGAGCAGCCAGAACACCGTGCGCAGCACCTCCGCCGCGCACACCAGCTGCAGCTGTCGCTGAATGGGCTTGCCGCGGCTGTACTCGATGCCCAGCAGGGCAGGCCACACCAGTGCCGAGCACAGGTCGCCCGCCCAGCCGCCGGCCGCCAGCTTACTGAGCATCAGCAGCACGAATACCAGCGTGTAATTGCGCTTTTCGGCCGCCGGGGCACCCTTTTGTGCTGCCAGAAACAGTGCCGCGATGCCGGTCAGGCAGAACGCCACCAGTTCCAGCGCCGAAAAGTCCATGCCGCCCAGCACGGCAAAGCCGCCCAGCATGGAAACAGCCGCTGCGGCCAGCAGAAAGAAGTACCAGGTCTTGCGTGTGAATTTGAGCTTCATTGCGTTCCTCCCGCCCGGTGCAGCGTGCAGCGGGCCTGCTGAATTTTTCAAAGAATTAAAAATATTATAGCACAAAACCGCGCAGGTTGTGTTACAATAAGGAAAACTATTCCGGAGGTTTTCCATGAACGCTGTTGTTTCCATCGTCCTGCTGGCCGCCGTGCTGGGCGTGATCGTGTTTCTGCTCTCCCGGCGGGAAAACGGCCGCCGCAGTCAGTACGGCCCGGCCGGGCTGTCCGAGTTCCGCACCGACCTTGCACTGGACGAGTGCTTCGACCGGCTGGACGAACACAACGACTCCGACGTGTTCGTCTACGACTGCCGCCGGGAGCGGGACGGCGGCTTTTTGCTGCACCTGACCCTGCACCAGCCCACCCAGCAGCCGCTGGACACCCTGTACACCCTGCGGCTGGACCCCGGCCGCCAGACCGTGGTCACCCTGATCTTCATCCGGGAGGCCTTTGGCTACAAGGAGCCGCTGTTCCCACAGGAGATGCTGGACGAATTCATGGCCCAGAAGCTGGACGCCCACCGCACCCGGTGATTTTTGCGGGCAAAGGGCTTTTCTTTCCCCGCAGAATTTGTTATACTAAGTAATAGCGCTGCGGCGCTGCGGCGCTCTGCGGGCTAGTAGCTCAGTTGGTCAGAGCTGGCGGCTCATAACCGCCAGACCTTACCATTTCCACCTTTTTCAAACAGCGTTTTTCCGTTGTTTTTTGGTTTGCGAGTGGCTTAAAAATCGGACTTGGGTATTTTCTGGGTACGAAAGCCACTTTACAGATCTTTGAAACAACGTCATAAGGGCCAGTAGTTCAGTGGTTAGAACTCCCCGCTCATAACGGGGTTATCGCGGGTTCAAGTCCTGCCTGGCCCACCATACAGTTCGTACTCGAACCCGATTCTTTACGAAAAAGGGTTCGGGTACGTTTTTTGTTTACAGGAGGTTCTGCGAAAGGACTACTCGGAACAGTAAACGAGCAAAGGCAGGGTATCACCATGACGGTGGTATCCTGCCTTTTGCTTTGCGGAATCAAGTTCGCTTTGTGCGAACTTGGTCGTCCCCCTATATGGCGCGTTTGGGAGTAGTCGCTGCGTACGTGCGTACCGGGAGCCTGTACACCTCTGACAAGGTGTAACACACTAGACTTTGTGCCAAAGTCTGTGTGCCAAGGGGTCAAGCCCCTTAGAATCCCTGCGGAGCGTGTACGCACGTACGCAGAAAAATGGCAAAATTTCACTATATCGGGGTGTTCTTTCATGGTGGAGTGTGGTATACTCGGCTTAGCCCAGTAAATCGGAGTTTGACGAGGTAAAAGAATATGAATGGAAAACATCTATTTCTTACATCTGCAGGGTTGACCGATAAGATGAAAGAGAAATTCTTTGATATTATTGGAAAGTGTCCGAAGGATGTGAAAGTGCTTTATATTCCAACAGCTGGCATTGAAACAGATGGTGCAAGAGAGTCGCTTGCAATATGTTTTCATGAACTCTTTCTAATGGGAATTCAGTACGAAAATATATTAGTGTACAATCTGGAATTAATTCTTTCAAAAGACTATCAAAGAACCTATTCTTCGTATGTTACAACCCCGTTTATGCTTACAAGGCTATTAACTTTTGAAGAATTAAACCAATTTGATGCTGTTTTTGTCAGTGGTGGTGATGTATCTGTGCTTTGTCGTGAAATGTCTAGAACTGGTTTTGATAGAATACTTAATAATGCAATTAAAAACGGACTTATATATGTCGGAATCAGTGCAGGAAGTATGTATGCGGCGGGAAATTTAACAGATGGATTACATATTATTGACAATCCTATTATCCCCCATTGGAATGGTTCTGAAACAACAGTATTACCGAACGGCAAAGATGAGATTAAGCTTGCTGATGGAAAAGCTGTTTATGTAGAGGATAATTACATGAGTGTAATATGATGCACATGTAGGATTAGTCAAATTCCAATTTGCGAGGATGAACACTTATGAAAGAAAAAAGCAAAAGTGAAGTTTCAATAATAGGTGGTGCAGATGGCCCAACAAGTATTTTTATAGCTGGCAGAACACGGAAAAAGCCTCTAAAAGTAAGGATACGAAATATTATCTACAGATATAGACGTAAGATAGTAGAGAAGAAAGTGGTTGCAGATTCACATACTCTTGATGAATTGGTACAATATGCAATGAATACCTACAATCTAATTGAAACTAATTCAACTGAGAGAAAATATATTGAACAACAAAAAAACCTAAAGGAGAGTTTGATTTTACAGCATAAACCAGAAGTTTTAGGTGAAATGAAGGATATTCCAAAGCCGGATGTTTCTAATGAAGAATCTGTCAGAGAATATTTTTGTAAAATAAAGACTCGAAGCGAAATGATTGCCGAAATGCCAGATAATGTAATTCCTATGAACTTTCATCTATATGAAATAAGAATCGGTGATGATTCTCTTGAGATGGAGATAGATTATATTTGGAATATATTCGGTATATCTTATTCTGGAAACAAGAAAGTAATGAAACAGTTTGAGAAAATTTCAAAAGATTTGTATATCTATTATGGTGTTAGTGAAGATGATATTAAGAAAAAGACAGAAAGATATTTATCATTGGTAACGGCATTAAGTTCATAAATTCCAGCCTGTCTTTCTGAAATTTCAACTGAATAACC
>OGIU01000397.1_pt1 | contig 27596 bp, 17 predicted proteins | sample 1571791 | NCBI WGS metagenome assembly OGIU01 (sample SAMEA2582104, study PRJEB24529) | metagenome | biome: Human gut stool | place: China | collected 2011
GCGCATCGGCCGATCCCAGACCGCAATCACCCAGCGCATTTCCGTTCTTCCGGTTTGGGCGTTAGCCCCTCGATCCGTTCGCGTAGAAGCGGGCCAGCGTCTCATCGCGGAATTCGTCGAAATAGCCGCCATCAATCGAAGCGCGGATGTCGTCAAGCAACTTGACGAAGAAATGCTCGTTGTGAATTGTAGCCAGCGTGAATCCGTTGAATTCGCGGGCACGCAGGGCATGATCCACGTAGGCACGCGAATAGTGCGTGCAGGTATAGCAGGTGCAGCCCTCCTCAAGCGGCCCGAAATCGTGTTTGAACTGCGCCCGTTTGATGTTATAGCGGCCCGAACGCGTGAAAATCGCGCCATTGCGGCCGCAACGTGCCGGCGCCACGCAATCGAACGTGTCGCCGCCATTCTCAACGCACGCGAAGATGTCATCGACGGCGGCGATGCCGAGCACATGGCGCGGTCGGCTTTCGGGCATCGCATCGCAGATCCAGGCGCAGGTGTCGCCGATAATACGCTTTTCGATCGCGCCGCCGATACCGACGCCATCGAAATCAAGCGAGGCGATCTGCTCGGCCGCATGACGGCGCAGATCCTCATAATTCGCGCCCTGTACCACGCCATACAGCGCCTGATATGGCTTGCCGAGACGCTCCTCGGTAAGCCGCTGATGCTCGGCTACGCACCGCTGCGCCCAACGATAGGTACGCTCCACGGAACGCTCCTGGTAGCCACGCGTGTTCATCAACGTGGTCAGTTCGTCGAAGGCGAACATGATGTCGGCGCCGATTTTGTGCTGGATGCCCATGGAGATCTCGGCGGAGAAGCGGTGCAGAGAGCCGTTGAGCGGTGACTTGAACGTCACACCATCCTCGTCTACGAATGCGAGGCGTTCCTTGCCTTCGGCGATCACTTCATCGGATTTCATGCCGGTTACGTCCATGGCGAGGGTCTTCTTGAAGCCCGCACCGAGCGACAGCACTTGGAACCCGCCGGAATCGGTGAAGGTCGGACCGTTCCAGTTCATGAATTTCGCGAGTCCGCCGGCCTCATCGAGCACTTGCTCACCTGGCCGCTCGTAGAGATGGAAGGCGTTTGACAGCAGGCACTGCGCGCCGAGATCCTTCATGGTCTCCGGCAATACGGCCTTCATCGCGGCCTGCGTGGCTACCGGCACGAACGCCGGCGTATGGATGTCTCCATGCGGGGTGTGGATGATGCCGGTACGTCCATAACGCGCGCCGCCGCGGCCTTTGCCGTCGGCCGCATCCGGCAGTCGAGTGATTTGCTCAAAGGAGAATGCGCGGCGGTCTCCGGGTTTGCCCGGCTCAGCTCCGCGCGGATGCTCGACGAGATTCGATTCAGTAAGGCTTGTCATGCGTTTCACTTTAGGCGATAGCGCCGATTGCGTCGGATGGAAAGAGTGTTCGGCCCATACGGGATGGGTGACGGGCCGGATGGATTGCGCAAGAGGCGAAAAATCGCCGTTTACAGGTGCGATGAAGACGTTCCGATAAGGATGGAAACGGCTGTTCGCCGATGCAGACGATCAATTCGAGTAGTACTTTCAACAAACATTCAGGAAATTTCCAGAGCGGGTATCTTTACTCTTAGATAGCAGTTCGAGCGGCACGATTGCTGAACATGTGAAATGCCGCGAGACGAATAAGGAGCAAGAATGGCTGAAGATAACAACGACCAGAATGTCGTGCAGCCGCAAAACAACGCACAACAGGCCGTACCGACGCAACCGGCCGACGCCGCGACCGACAATGCCGAGACCTCCGTGACCGAACCGATTGCAGTGCACGACGCCGGCGAACAGCCGACCACTACCCTGCCTTCCGTGAATGCCGCGGATTCGGAAATCGCCCCGGATTATGCATCCGCCGCCGGCGAAAGCACCGTGGTTTCCGGCGGCTCGTCTACGGGCGGCCAGTCGACTGCCGGCGCTTCCGCGCAATCGCAGTATCGTCCGGCGCCGGAATACGGCGCCTACGGAACGGTGCCGCCACAGCCGACGAACGGAACGAATGCCGCGCAGCCGCAGTATGGTCAGCCTGCACACAGTGCGCAGACATCGCAGATGCCGCCGCAGAACAATCGCAATCCCTTCTTCGGCAATCCATATGTGAATCCGCAGAATGAGCAGCATGATTCGCGCGGCAGCAATCCGTTCACCGCTCCGCAGGGAGGTGCGAACGTTCCACCGAACACCCCGAACAACGGCAATCCGTTCAATCCATTCGGCAATGCGGGCAATCCGCAGAATCCGGCGGTCAAGACCCGACCGAAGACCGCTGGCAACGTGGTCGTGGCCGTGGTCGCCGCGCTGGTTGCCGCCGTGCTCTGCCTCGGCGTCGGCTATGCGGCCATCACCAATGGTTGGGTGCATGTGCCTACATCGAGCTCGATGACTAGCATCAGCTCCAACCAGTCCGGTTCCGGTTCGGCCAAGGCCAAGAGCGGTGAGGCCGTTGATTGGACGGCGGTAGCCAAGGAAGTGTCCAACTCCGTGGTCTCCATCCAGACTGTGACCAGCGAGGGCACCGCCAAGGGTTCCGGCGCGATCGTCAGCGACAAGGGCTACATCGTTACCAATAACCATGTGATTTCCGGTGCACAGCAGATTCAGGTCACGCTCGCCAACGGCACCATCTATTCCGCGCAGGTCGTCGGCACCGATACCACCACCGATTTGGCGGTCATCAAGCTTGACAATCCGCCGAGCGGCCTCAAAGCCGTGGAATTCGCCGATTCCGACGACCTTGCCGTCGGCGAGGCCGTGATGGCCATCGGCAATCCGCTCGGCTACGACGACACCGCCACCACCGGTATCGTCTCCGCACTCAACCGCCCGGTGACCGTGACCGATGACAACAACAACGCCATCGTCACCAACGCCGTGCAGATCGACGCCGCAATCAACCCGGGCAACTCCGGCGGCCCGACCTTCAACGCGGCCGGTCAGGTAATCGGTATCAACTCGTCCATCGCCTCCACCGCAAGCTCTTCCAGCTCGGCGGGTTCCATCGGCATCGGTTTCGCGATTCCGTCGAACCTCGTCAAGCGTGTGGCCAATGAGATCATCGAAAACGGTTCCGTGCAGCACGTGGCGCTCGGCATCACTATCAAGAGCTCCACGGTCGAAGCCGACGGTGTGACCCGTGGCTGCGCTCAGGTGCAGTCCGTGGTCGACGGCGGTCCGGCTTCCAAGGCCGGCGTGAAGGCGGGCGACTCCATCGTGGCCTTCAACGGCAAGGCTGTGAACAACAACTACTCGCTGCTCGGTTACGTGCGTGCCTCCGCCATGAACGACAAGGTGACGCTGACCATCGTGCGCGATGGCCACACCATGGATCTCGAAGTGACGCTGAATCAGGAGGAATCCAGCAGCAGCTCCTCCAACAAGCAGGAACAGAACGAGCAGAACAATGGCGGCAACGGTCAAGACCAGCAGGGCAACGGCCAGAACGGTGACGGCGGCGGATTCACCGATCCGTTCGGCCTGTGGTAAACCGGATCAGCAAGTCGGGGCGTAAGCCCCCGACAAGCCCAAGGCGAACGTGATAATCATCGAAAAGCCTTGTAGCACCAAGCGAAACGGGACTGTGTGAGCAATCGCACAGTCCCGTTTCACATGCCGTGCGGCCAAGTCCCCCTGAAGACCTGTTACCCTTAAAACGAAGGTCGTTGAAGCGGCCGGATAATTGAACATTCCAGTAATCTTTTTACGCCGTGTATCGAGGCATTCCACGTTCGGACAGTGCCGCCGATGGGTTAACAAGGCGTGAATGCATCAGCCTTGGACCGGTATTCCGACCTGTACGTCCTCGGCTGGTATACGAGCGTAAGGAGATTCGATGCGTAGAGTCATCAATCTTTGCAAGCAGGTTCCACTCCTGCCGATCACCATCCTTGCCGCCATCCCGCTGGCTATGCTGGGCACGTGGCGACCATGGGGCACGCGTTCCGTATTCGCCATGCTGTTTGGCTGGGATTCGGTCAATCCCGGTGTCGGGCAGTGGCTGGTGATTGCGCTGGTGCTATACACGATTATCGTCACCGTGCTTGGCATGATCGACGATGTGCGGCATGGTCACGTCGGCGTCGATCTGTTGGCCGTCATCGCCATCGCCTCGACGCTCGCCGTTCAGGAGTATTGGGCCGCTTGGGCCGTGGTGCTGATGATCTCTTCCGGTGAGGCGATTGAGGAATTCGCACAGTCGAAAGCCGAAAGCAACCTGACGGCGCTGATCGAGGCCGCGCCGAGGACTGCGCACGTAGTAAGACTGCCGGGTATGCGTGGACATGTGCATGCGTCCGGGACCGAACATGCCTCGGATATTTCGGAGGACGGCTTCCGCCGCGCCGTCACAATGTCCGATTCTGCAGAATCGGACATGCAGGCCGTACGATTTACCTCCCAGATGTCCGATTCTGCAGAATCGGACACAGGAGCGCCGAAGGCTTACGACGCTTCCGGAGAGCATTTCACCACGATTTCCGTGGACGACGTCAAGTTGGGCGACGTACTGTTGGTACTGCCGGGCGAGACGGGTCAGGTTGATGGCGAGCTACTGTCGGGTGCGGCCACGCTGGACCTGAGCAACATCAACGGCGAGCCGCTACCGCGCGAAATCTACGCAGGGGCACGCGTCATGTCGGGAGCCGTCAACGGCTCGACAACGCTGACCATGCGTGCCACACAGCTTGCTCACGATTCGCAGTATCAGAAGATTCTGGAGCTTGTCTCGTCCGCGCAGGACTCACGGCCGGCCGTCGTGAAAACCGCCGACGTGCTTGCAGTGCCGTTTACCGTTCTTTCGCTTGCGATTGCGGTGCTCGCATGGATCATTGCCGGCACGCCATTGCGATTCGCGCAGGTGCTGGTGTTGGCCACGCCTTGTCCGTTGCTGATTGCGGCTCCGGTCGCGTATGTCGCCGGAACGGGGCGGCTCGCCAAGGCGGGAATCCTTATCAAAGCGCAGGACGTGCTTGAAAACCTGGGCCGTGTGACGCATATCTTCTTCGACAAAACCGGCACGTTGACCGTTAAACAGCCGCAGGTCGTGCGTGTCGAGAAGCCGTTCGACGTGAGGTCCCCATTCAATGACGATCACATTCTCATGATGGCCGGTGTAGTGGAGGGGTACTCCGTGCATATTTTGTCGAAGGGCATCGCGGCGGCCGGGCAGCGGGCCATGCATGATTTGTATGCGCGGTATGCGGCAGGGCAGCGGCTGTGCGCGGAACGGAATCTTCCGGGGCATGGGCGCGACTATCCGGTGGTGAACAACATTGTGGAGGATGCCGGCAAAGGCGTGTCCGGCGAGGTGAACGGGCACAAGGTGCGCGTAGGGCGTTATGCCTATGCCACGGCCGACGAGTTCGGCTTTTCGCCAGTGGTCCATGTGTCCGATTCTGGTGAATCGGACAAACGTGGCACCTCCACTACCCTCCAGATGTCCGATTCTCCCGAATCGGACAATATGAAGCCAGGAACTAGTGTTCAAGTATCCGATTCACCAGAATCGGACATGCAGAGGGTACGGAATGCGGGTGTACTGTCCGATTCACCAGAATCGGACAAACGGGCGGTGAAAGGCAGGCTGGATGTGAACTCGCGGTTCGCGCCGCTTGAACCGGATGAGATGGCCGCGTACGTGGCGCTTGACGGGCAACTGGCTGCACGCATCGTGTTGCGTGATGTGCCGCGCAAGAACGCGAAGAACGCCTTGGCCCGATTGCGCGAGCTTGGTGTCGGGAAACTGTCCATGCTGACCGGCGACAAGGCGGCTTCCGCGCGAATCATCGCCGAGGAGGTCGGCATTGATGACGTCCATTCCGAACTGTTCCCTGAAGACAAAGTGCGTGCGGTCAAGGATGCTTCCGAAGCTACGCGCCGGCATCGGACGTGGCGGGATGGCTTCACGGGCGAATCCCGAATTCATCAGGTGACCATGATGGTTGGCGACGGTGTGAACGATGCGCCGGTGCTCGCGGCTGCCGACATCGGCATGGCCATGACCGATGGTACGTCGACCGCGGCTTCCGAATCCGCTCAGGTCGTGATCATGAACGACGACATCGCTTCCGTGCCGCGTGCCATCGCCATCGCCCGTCGTACTAAGAAGGTGATGCTGCAGGCGGTGCTCGTGGGTCTCGGTCTTGCCGTCATCGGCATGATTGCCGCCGCGTTCAACCTGATTCCGGTGGTGGTCGGCGCGTTTATGCAGGAAGGCATTGATGTGGTGAGCATACTGTGGGCCCTCACTGCTTTGTGGGATAGGGAGTGAGCGTGCGGATTCGCCTTGGTGGTAGAGGCTGTTCTTGCGTCTTTCCCAAGATATTTGGGATTGGATGCGATGATGAACCGTGCACGATTCCCAGGAATGTGATTTCCTGAAAGTCGTGCACGGATTTTCCTTGGAAAAAGTGCCGGGACTCACCTCCAAAGACATTTAGGGGGTATCGGTTGAGTGATAAACCGAGCACGACTCTCGAAAAGACCATTTTCCTGAAAGTCGTGCGCGATTACGTGATGCGGCCTCTATCCTTATATCCCAACAAATCCCTATAGTCCCATGGCCCTACAGCGAACTGGGTGAGATTTCACCGGCGATGGGTCGCTTCATCCATTTGCCGAAGTCCGATCCGGTCACGCCTTGCGACAGTAGGAACATGATTTTCGCGTAGGCGGCCTCCAGCGTCATGTCACCCGATCCGATGGCCCCGGCGCGAGCGATCGCATCGCCCGTCTCATAATGGCCGAGCAGCACTTCCGCCTGCTGACATTGCGATGCGATGATAACCGGTACGCCGTCATGCAGCACGTCGGCGATCACGTCGGTCAGGCCTGGCTCGTCGCTGGGCACATTACCCACGCCATATGCGCGTAACAGTACCGCCTCCGGCCGCGGTGTGAGCATGGCGTCCAGTCGTGCCGCAGAAATGCCCGGTACCATGTCGATTACGGCCACATCATGGCGCTCGTACGGTTTCGGTGACCGCCAGCCACATCCGACCGCTGCGGAATCGTCCGCATACCAGTGCCAAGGCGTGCCGGTGCGTGCCAGCGGTCCGGTGGACGGCGCCGAAAATCCTTCGAACGCCCAGCTCGATGACTTGCTTACACGATTGCCGGCAAACAGATGATGCCCGAAGAACAGTCCCACGCCATGGAATCGTCCGCTCATGGCCGCGTTCAACGCACCGGTCACATTGGCGGTGGCATCCGACTCGATTTTGCCGAGCGGATGCTGCGAGCCCGTGAAGATCACCGGCTTGCCGAATTCAGTCAGCGCGTACGACAGGGCCGCGCTGGAATAGCTCATCGTATCGGTGCCGTGCAACACCACGAACGCGTCGGCGTCGGCGGCATGCGTGTGCAAATCGTCGATCATCGTCTGCCAATTGTCGGGTGTCACATTCGACGAATCAATCAGCGGATCAAGTTCGGTGAACGAAAACAGGCCGGAGTCCATATGCGCATCCTCAAGCAGACGGAACAGCCATCCACGGGTGTCGGCGCCCGGAATCAGGCCATTCGGCGAGTCGATCATCCCGATTGTGCCACCGGTATAGGTGATGTGAATGCGCATTGCCTTCCTCCTTATCGAAAAATATGCGCCGGGTGGGCGGCCTGTATGTTCCGCCGCTCACTTTACTGTCTTGTCCGATATCGTGAGCGGCTACTTGCCCGGCGTTTGCGTGGTTTCCAGCACGTCGGCCACGCCGTTGCCGTTGTCGTCGAGCATCTCGTCCATCAGATCGCCGTTGATGCGACCGCGTACGTAGAACCAGCCCGCCACCATGGCGATGATGACCACCACGAACATGGCGAGCGTCCAACGGCCGGCAGCGCTGGTGAGATTCGACAGCACGACCACCGCGAAGAACAGCAGGGAGATGTAGTTGGTGTACGGTGCGCCCGGCATGCGATATTCCGGTCGCGTCTCCTCGCCGGTTTTCGCCTTCTTGAGGAATGCGAGATGCGTCACAAGAATGCACGCCCAGGTGCCGGCGATGCCGATGCCAGCCAGATTCATGACGATTTCGAACGCGTCGGATGGCAGTACCGCGTTAAGTGCCACGCCGACCAGTCCCAGCGTGGAGGTGATGATGATGCCGCCATACGGCACGTGATGCTTGTTCATGCGTGCCGCGAATTTCGGTCCGGATCCGGCCACGGCCAGCGAACGCAGGGTACGTCCGGTGGAATACAGGCCTGCGTTGAGCGAGGAAAGCGCCGCGGTCAGGACTACGACCTGGATCACGTCGCCGGCATGCGGAATGCCAATGCCGGAGAAGAACGTGACGAACGGCGATTCGTTGGAGGAGTAGGCGGTATACGGCAGCACGAGTGCCATGAGCACCACGGAACCCACGTAGAACACGAAGATGCGGATGATCATCGAATTGATGGCCTTCGGCAGCACTTTCTCGGCGTCCTTGGCTTCGCCGGCGGCCACACCGACCATTTCGGTGCCGCCGAACGCGAATACGACGCCCAAAGTCAGGGCGAATACCGGTGCGATGCCCATCGGGAACAGGCCTCCGTTATCGGTGATGTTGGCGATGCCGGCGTGGGCGTCGCCAACCGGGGCGCCCGTCACGATGGCCCAGATGGCGATGAGCATGAACGCGACGATGGTGGCCACCTTGATGGCCGCGAACCAGAATTCCGCCTCACCGAACATTTTCACGCTCAGCATGTTCAGCACGAACACCAACGCCAGCGCGATCAGTGCCAGTAGCCATTGCGGCACGCCTTGGAACGCCTTCCAGTAGTGGAAGTACACGGCTACGGCGGTGATGTCGGCCATGACGGTCACGGACCAGTCCAGGAAGAACAACCATCCGGTCACGTACGCGCCCTTCTCACCGAGGAATTCGCGTGCGTAGGAGACGAATGCGCCGGATGACGGGCGGCGGATTGCCAGCTCGCCTAACGCGCGCACCATCAGGAACGCGAAGATGCCGCATACGGCGTAGGCGATTGCCAGTCCTGCGCCGCCCTGCGACAGTCGGCCGCCCGCGCCCAGAAACAGACCGGTGCCGATGGATCCGCCGATGGCGATCATCTGGATATGACGTGGCTTCAGGTCCTTGGCATAGCCTGCGTCGCTTTTGTCTTGTTTGACTGCGCTGTGCGATGTTGCGTCGCTCACTGTTGCTTGCTCTTTCTCTGTGTTGTAGGTCCCATGCATGCGTGCCGTATGAGGGCGGTGGTATTCGTCAAACGTTTTTTAGTCTGATGGATAGGCACATGAATTAACAGGCACATTATAAGGACGGTGTGCAACTGAGCGAGATCCGGTTGCATCCGTGCCACGACAGTGGCGCCGTGAGCCGTTCGGGCCGTGTGATGCGGCTGGCCCCTGCCTGCCATGCCCATATCGGATGTGCTTAAATTGGTGCATCAGAGAGAAGCTGCATGGCGGTGGGAGACTGATATGGGGAATGAGATGCTGGCCGGTGCCGTGGGGGAGGCAAGGCCGGGCGAGACGAAACGGTTCGGAACCGGAATGAGGGGTTGGATTCGCCGTCGTTGGCGTCCCATCACGTTCATCGCGTACGTCGTCGTGATCGTATGCGTGATGGCGTTCCATGAGCCGTGGTTCGATGAGGCGCAGTCATGGCTCATCGCACGCGATGCGTCATTCCGCGATATCCTGCTGCTGCGCCCGCATTACGAGGGGCATCCGCCGCTATGGTGGCTGATGCTGGCGATTCCCGCGAAGCTCGGGGTACCATATGAGATCGGTCTGAAAGGCGTACAGTTGGTCTGCGCCGCGGTCATGGCATGGTTGCTGGTGTTCCGCTCGCCCTTCCCCCCGCTGGTCGCGGTCCTGCTGCCGTTCACATATTTTCCATGCTTCCAATATGGCGTCACCTCCCGTGCGTACGCGCTGATGTGCGCCGCCATATTCCTGGTGCCCGACTGCTGGAAGGGACGCGACCGGCATCCGTGGCGCTTGACGTTGAGTCTGCTGCTGCTCTGCTGCACCAGTAGCTACGGCATCGTTCTGGCATGCGCGGTGGCGTTGGTGTGGGTCGCCCGCGTGCTGCTGCAGGCGCGGTCCCTCCGCGCCCTAATCGCCGATTCCGGACGATTCGTCGCCTGGCTGACGCTGATGGCCGTGGGCCTTATGCTGGCCGCGTGCATCCTGCCATATCCCGACACCTTCGGCGTGACCCCCGGCACGAACGGCAATTCACCCATTCTGCAGTTCCTGATGTTCTGGCTGGTATTGCCGTCCGAAAGCATGTTCACGTCGTTCGCCGGCGATGTCTCGCTGCATGGCATGAGGATGGACGTCCTCCCGATTGCGGTGTGCGTGGTACTGTCGGCGTTGATCTGGGCCGCGCTGGTCCGTCTTGCGCGCAGACGCGGCGACCTTGATATTCTGTTGCTGCCGTATGCGCTATTCGCGCTGTGTGCGGCGAAGTATTTCAGCCTGCATCATCTGGGCATCATGTTTGCGCTGTTCGTCGCGGATTGGTGGATGCTTGTCCGTGACCGTCCGCTTGATGCGGACGATGCGCCGGAACGTCTACGCCGATTCGTGAAGACACGGTTCGAGAAAACCGCCGAAACCCGGCACTGGAGTCCCTCTGTCGTGCGTGACTGCGTGATCGTGGCGTTGCTGTTGCCAAGCCTGTTGTGGAACGTCGCCGCCATCACCTGTGACCTGCGCTACGACTATTCGGGCGCACGGGCCATGGCGGCATTCGTCAAGCGCAACGGGCTCGAGCATGACCGTTGGGTGTCGTTCTGGCGCTACTATCCCGAAACCACCTGGCCGGATGGAAGCCATACGCTGCGCCAGGAAGATACGCACCGTTACAGCTGGGCGGCAATCGCCGCCGACCCGTACTTCGACCACGGCCTACTGGACTGTACCTATCGCGGCCGTTCCTACGAACCGAACCAGGTGCCGACGGCATTGCGGATGAATCGGGAAATCGCGGCCTGTGCCGCCAATGGCGAACCTGAATTCGTGATCGGAGACACCGATTTTCCGGATTACTATTTCAAGCGCCTCGGATACCGTATGCGCGACTATCGCAAGATCACGATCGCGACGAAGCGCACGCCGTGGAAGAACTGGACCACCACCGCCGACATCACGGCGTATGTGCGCGTGGATGTGTTGCGCGATCTGCGTTCGTGACACCCCGCCATTCCGGACTACGTCAGGAAGGGAGAGTTTGGCAGAGAGCTATCCAAGCATCCATTCCCCCGGCAAATCGACCCTTTTGCGTTTCGACGGTTTGCGTTAGGCTAGAGCGCGTGACTGAGACTAATGAACTTCGTATTGCTGTTATCGGCGCCGGCCCCGCAGGCGTCTACTCCTCCGACATCTTCCTGCGCCAACTGGGCAAGCTCGGCGACGAACTCGGCTTGGGCACCAAGGCCCGCATCGACCTGTTCGAAAAGCTGCCCGTACCGTTCGGCCTGGTGCGCTACGGCGTGGCCCCCGATCATCCTTCCATCAAGTTCATCGCCAGCGCGCTCGAGAAGACGCTCGACAACCCCGACATCCACCTGTACTGCGACGTGGAATTCGGCAAGGACGTGACGCTTGACGAACTGCTCGAACGCTACGACGCCGTGCTGTTCGCCACCGGTGCAGTGGAAGACAAGCCGCTCGGACTGCCGGGAGCCGATCTTGACGGCGTGTACGGTGCCGCCAAGTTCGTGGAATGGTATGACGGCTATCCGACCGGCGCTCGCGAATGGCCGCTCGAAGCCGAAGAAGTCGCCGTAATCGGCGGTGGCAACGTGGCCATGGACGTGGCGCGCGAGCTCATGCGCAACGCCGACGATCTGAAGGAACGTACCGACATTCCGGACAACGTGTACGAAGGCATCAAGGGCAACAAGGCCAAGGTGCTGCACCTGTTCATCCGCCGTGGCGTGGCACAGGCCAAGTTCTCCGTGCAGGAGCTGCGTGAGATGGAAAAGCTGCCGGGCGTGCAGCTGATCATCAACGAGGACGACTTCGATCTGGATGACGACACCATCGAGGAGGCCGGCAAGGACAAGCTCACCCGTCAGATGGTCGAAGAACTGTTCACCATCCGTGAGATGGCCGAAGACATGGAAGACGACGGCGACACGGACTTCGAAGGCAATCCGGCCGACCGCAAGTACTATGTGCATTTCAACTCCGCGCCGGTCGAAGTGCTGGGCGAGGATGGCAAGGTCGTCGGCATCCGTGTGGAGAAGACCGAGACTTCAGCGGATGGCAGGATGAGCCGCACCGGCGAATTCGAGGAATACCCGGTGCAGGCCGTGTACCATGCAATCGGCTACAAGCCGGCCACCGCGCCGTGCATTGCCTATGACGAGCGCCGTGCGCACCTGGCCAATGCCCATGGTGATGGCCGTATCACCACGGCTGCCGAAGCCGGTGAGGATGTTGAGGTGCGTGAGCGCCTGTATGCCACCGGTTGGGCCAAGCGCGGTCCGGTGGGCCTGATCGGCTCCACCAAGTCCGACGCGCTGCTGATCGTCACCAACATGCTGGAGGATTTGTCCAAGGCCGCCGAGGGCGGACGCGTGGCCTCCGATCGCGATCCGGAATCCATTGACCGCCTGCTTGCGGAACGTGGCGTCAAGCCGATCGACTTCGCTGGCTGGAAGAAGGTCGATGCCTTCGAGCGTGCCGAGGGTGCGAAGGAAGGCCGCGAGCATAAGAAGGTCATCGAACCCGAGCAGATGCGCGCTCTGGCCCACGCCTGATTCCCACAGCCCCTCGAGCAGAGAGCTCGAGGGGCTGCTCGTATGATGCTTCGATGCGCTGGGAGGGCGGCTTCACCGCATGTTTCGGCTCCCAGAAAAACCCAAGGTGTGCGTAAGGTCACGATAACTTTTCGGTCATAGCGTTACGCACGACAGGGGAATCATACGAAAACGGAGTGTCATGGGATTCGGCGATCGTAGAAATCACGTGTGGAAAACAGGTCGAATGTACATGCGTAGGCGCGTTACCGTGGCTATGACCGGCATCGCGGCGGTAGCCGCACTGGCTGTCGCCCTTGGTACGGGAGCGGCTGGTTTGCAGGGCCTTGGCTCATCCGCATCCGAGGGAGGTGGAAAGAGCGCCTCTTCCAGCGGACAAGCCTCCTCAACATCACAAACCGATGCATCCGACAGTCCGACGCAGTCCGCGATGACCGGCATCGACGCACTTGACGGCAGTGCAACGATCTCAACTTCCGGCTTCACGCTCGACACTGACTCGCAACTGGCCATCGAATCGCAGATAACCAATTTCGAATCCGCGGGATATACCGCATCCTTCGTGCTGGTCGACATCAATACCGGCCGTGCAATTTCCTACAATGCGGATGCGCAGGTCTATTCGGCGTCCGCAATCAAAGCGCCGTTCATCATGGCACTCGCTTCGACGGGTACCATCGATCTGAACGCGGTATACCAAGCGGGCGATACGCAGAATGCCACGACGAAACAGAACATCGACCAGGTGCTGACCGTCTCCGACAATACCGCTTACAGTTGGCTGGTCGACACGTATGGCACCGACGCCTTCGATTCATGGGCGGCACAAGCCGGCACCGCCGTGCAGATGGCCGGCTATGGTTACGTGACCACTTGTGCGCGGGACATGGCGAAGCTGTGGACGCAGGGTTATGGATTCCTGTTCGCACAGCAGACGTCCGGGGCCGCCGATGTTTCCGACGAGGCGCTGCAGTGGCTGTCGGGCGATATGACGGATTCACTCAACTCCAATATTCATCGGGCGCTCGGCGACTCAACCACGGTGTATACGAAAGCCGGATGGATCAGTGGCGAAGGCGACCTGTATGCGTTGAATGACGGCGGAATCGTGGCGTCGTCATCCGGTGCGTACGTGCTCAGCGTGATGACGGACGCATGCGGACGCAACGACTTGCTCACCGAGCTGGTTGACGTATTGGATTCGGTGCATTCCGGCGCCATGCTGGCGTAGGGCGATTCGCGATCGCACGCTTTGCGCGCACCTGATATGCTGCGCCGGTCGGTGGCGGGGTGCGGACCCGATAAGGCGCTCAGCATGTATCCAGCAAAATATCAGACTGCATCTTTACGCTTGGGCCCTATGAACGGCAAATTGCGGGTGCATGGCCATTGCAATGGCTTGAAGACAACGCTGCTTTTCGCGTTGATGTGGGGCGTCATCATGCTGATTTGGTGGGCTACGGGTGGTAGTCAGCGCACGCTTGGCGTCTACATTCTCATCGGTCTTGGCTCGACTTTCGTCTCATACTGGTTTTCCGACAAACTGGCCATCGCGTCGATGGGTGCGCGGGCCGTCAGCGAGCAGGAGGCGCCGATGCTGTACAAAATCGTGCGCGAACTGTCCGCAAAGGCGGGCAAGCCGATGCCGCGCATCTACATTGCGCCGACCATGAGCCCCAACGCCTTCGCGACCGGCCGTAACGAACGGCATGCCGCCGTCTGCTGTACGCAGGGCATTCTGCAGATGCTCAACGAGCGTGAGATTCGCGGCGTACTCGGCCACGAACTCATGCATGTGTACAATCACGATATTCTGACCTCCGCAATCGCATCCGCCATGGCCACGGTGATTTCGTATCTCGGCTATTCGCTCATGTATTTCGGAGGTGGCTCGTCGCGAGACGATCGCAACGGCTCGTCCAGCAGCGGACTTGGGTTGCTCGGCGTGCTGCTGAGTGCGATCCTTGCGCCGATTGCCGCCTCTTTGATTCAGATGGCGATTTCGCGCACGCGCGAATACGATGCCGATGAGGACGGTTCGATGCTGACTGGCGATCCCGAAGCGCTCGCCTCCGCGTTGAATAAGATTTCGTATGGTGCCGAGGCCGCGCCGATGCGCAAGACCGCAGGCACGCAGTCGGTGGCCGCGATGATGATCGCCAATCCGTTCTCCACAGAAGGCTTCTCCCGCCTGTTTTCCACGCACCCGCCGACCGCCGACCGCATTTCGCGACTTATGCAGATGAGCCAGGAGATGAAGGCGCAGGGCGTGCAGTCCGGATATGCGTCCGATGGGTATGTGCAGGGCGGGTATTCGCAGAGTGGATACGTGCAAGGCGGGTATTCGCAAGGACCGTTCCGCAGCTGACTGGCGGATTTAACTGGCGGATACTCGTGCGGTGCGGGTACAGCGCTCGTGTGGCGGAGTCGCTCAACGGACTCGGCTGGCGGATCTGGCTGGCGGGCGGTTATGCGGGCGCGTGCGGCGCGGGTCGGTAATCCGTATATCGGGAACCGCGTCTGTGGAGCCGTGCGCGACGTGCTAAACTTAACCTCCGTGCCCAAAAGGCACTTTTTGCGGATGTAGTTCATCGGTAGAACGAAAGCTTCCCAAGCTTTAAAGGCGGGTTCGACTCCCGTCATCCGCTCCACGATTTCTCCAACTTCAGGATTATTCCAACAGCATAGCCAGAGAAGCCGATTGAAGGCTAAGGTGTATGTATGGATATGCTTGAAGCGATGCGTTCACGGCACACCGTACGTGCCTATACCAACAAGCCGATACCTGACGACATCGTATCGTTGCTTACTAGGCGCGTTGCGCATGACAATCAAAAATATGGCACAGCCATCACTCTACGAACCGAAGACACAACTGCGTTCGGTCCCATCTTCAAACTGATACGTGCCAAAGGTGTGCGTAATTTCCTCATCATGTCCGCGAATCTGCGTGAGGGGGAGGACCCTCGAGAACTGGACGAACGACTGGGATACGCGGGCGCCGATCTCATGTTGTACGCACAAACCTTGGGCCTCAATACCTGGTGGGCGGGCGGTACCTACAGCCGTAAGATTGTGGACAAAATGGCGGAAGGTAACCGGACCATCGCCGTCATCGCCATCGGATACGGAGCGGAGCAAGGCGAGCCGCACCAATCCAAATCCGTTTCCGAAGTCTGCAAATACGACGGTAAGGCCCCTGCATGGTTCACGGACGGTGTGAAAGCGGCACTGCTTGCACCGACGGCATTCAACAAACAGGACTTTTTCATCGAAGGACACGGGCGGATCGTGTCCGTTCGTCTGACCAACGAGACGTCATACTCCGGAGCTGATCTGGGTCTGGTCAAATACCATTTCTCACTAGGGGCGGGAGCCGATAATTTCGGCTGGGCCTGACTGGGGCTGGAGCCGACCAGAGTGCTGGGCTTAGGTGGGGGCACTTGGCTTAGCCGGGCACTCGGGACCAAGCTGGGGCCAACGACCGTTGCCTTGGGTCCTGGTTTGTCCGATTCTGGTGAATCAGCCATCCGGAGGGCAAAAGTATGGGCATGTTTGTCCGATTCTGGAGAATCGGACAAACATGGTGTGCCAAAACGTACACGGATGGCTGATTCACCAGAATCGGACAAACGAAAGGCGAGCGTACGCCGCCGCAACTACCGGTTGCAGAGAGAAATCCGGTTGCACCATGGCCGTGCAACCGCAAGATGGTGGCACGCAACCGAAGTCATATGGCAATCTGCAATCATCAATCGCAAACACGTTCCACACTTTCGAGGGCAAGATCGCCAATCGAACGGTATGAGACGATGGAACCAATCGCAGTAAAGGAGCAAAGATGAGCTTCAGGGAAAATCTGCAATACCTGCGCGGCACCCGCAATATGACGCAGGAGCAGCTGGCGATGCTGCTCGGCGTCTCACGGCAGGCCATCTCGAAATGGGAGTCCGAAAAAGCATATCCGGAAATGGACAAATTGCTGATGATCTGCGACCTGTTCGGCGTAACGCTTGATGACCTGGTGATGGGTGACGTTCGCAGACCGAATTCGGGCATACGTGAATCGACCGCCGATACGTCTACGAATTCCGGATCGGTCGGGGTTGTGGCCGCAATTGCGCAACCGGTCGGTTTCGCGGCGGCTTCGTCGTCGCTGCGAAACCAGGCGGAATCGTCGGCTTCGACGCAAGACGCGCCGACTGCGCTGAAAGCGGATCACCCTGCAGCGGCGCCGCGTTCCGCCGCAGCATCGCGCTCCGCAATGCCGCAAGACATGGTCGGCTACGACAGACATATGAAGATCCACGCATGGCTGACTGCGCTTGGCGTCGCCGCGATGATTCTTGGTGTTGCGGCCGGCATGCTATTCGACTCCGAAAACTCGATTATCGGACACAGTCCGATGAATGAATTCCTGACCGCCGCACCGATTATTCTCGGTGTGATCGTAGGCTGTGCGTTGCTGATTCCTGCCGGTGCCCTGCATGGCGATTTCCAACGGCGTCATCCATACATTCAGGATTTCTATACGGATGATGACAGGTCGCGCGCAGTCATCGAAAATGGCATCGGTAAGGCTGTGGGTGTGGGGTTGATCATGGTCGGCGTATGCGTGATGGTGTACTGCAACGAGGTACTCGGCATCAACAACGGGTGGCCCGTCAGCATAATGCTGGCACTGGTGGCCATAGCCGTATTCTGCTTCATCTTCACGGGGATGCGGCTCGATCGCACAAAGCTCGGCAAGTACAATCGCGAAAGCGAAGAGCGCAATGCGGAGGGTGATTCCGCGGAGGATGATTTCGAAAGCCCGTCACAGCCTATGAGTGTGACCGACAAATACTACAACAAACTTACCGGGGCGGTGTGCGGTATCATCATGCTGATTGCAACGGTGATGGCGCTGCTCATGCTGTTCGTGGGCGTCAATGCGAATGCCGCGCTTGGGGGCGATCCTAGTTTTTGGGGAGCTGTTTTCTGGATTCCTTGGCCGATTGGCGGCATCCTGTGTGGCGTTGCCGGCGCAGTCATCCAGTTGCTGAAGTATCGTAACGGCCGACGGTAGGGCGCTGGGATTGCTGGCTGCGAATGGAGTGATGCGGAGCCGTGGGTTGTGCAGCTGCGGGTTGTGCAGCGCGTGGCATGCGGTTTGTGGCATGCGGGCAGTTGTCTGATGGGTTTGTTTGTCCGATTCTGGTGAATCGGACAAACAAACCCATATCTTTTGCCTTTACCTGACTGATTCTGGAGAATCGGACATTTGGATACCTGTATATTGGGGTCTGAATGGCTGATTCACCAGAATCGGACATCTGTTGGGCGTGTGAAGTAACGTGGTGCGCGTGAAAGCAGATGAGAGAAAGACGCCACGCAATCCGTTGCTTGGACATGCGATTTCGCATCGTGGCACGATTATCGGCCTGTGTGCAATCGTGTTGTGGGGGTTCATGGCCGGGCTGGTGCGTCTTGTCGCCGACGCATTCGGTGCAACGCTCGGATCTGCGCTGATCTACACCGTCGGTGGCATGATGCTGATGATTGTACGTCGACCGGCGCCGATTCGTAAGGCACCACGTAAATATCTGATTATTGGCGGTGCCATGTTCATCGCGTACGAAGCGTCAATCTCATTGTCGATCGGACTCGCCTCAACGGCCGCGCAATCTGTGGAAGTGAGCTTGGTCAACTATCTATGGCCCACACTGCTGGTACTGATGACCGCTGCGGTCTCACATAAGCGCGGTGCGGTCTGGAAAGCGCTGCCAGGCGCGATCGTGGCGACAATCGGCGTGGCGATGGCCGTCGGAGGTGAGAGTCTCGACGTACATGAGGCCATGCGTAACATCGCATCGAATCCGCTGCCGTATGCATTGGCGCTCGCAGGCGCGTTCATATGGGCAGTGTATGCAACCGTGACACCTGTGATGTCCGACGGCTACGATGGTACGACGATTTTCTTCTGCTGCGTGGCCGCAGTACTGTGGGTGATTCACTTCGCGTCCGGCCAAGGCTGGCCAACATCCACGCCGTCGATAAGCGGATATGCGGCACTGGCGGCCTGTGCACTGTCGATTGCCGGCGGATACGCCTGTTGGGGCTATGGCATGTTGCACGGAAACATGGAGACGCTGGCGGTCGGCTCATATGCCACGCCCGTGTTCTCCACCGCATCCAGCACGGTGCTGCTCGGTGTGGCTTTGGGCGTGCCATTCTGGATTGGCGTGGTGCTGGTGGTGGCGGGGTCGCTGATCAATCTGTGGTTCGCGCGGCGTGCCAGTTAGCCATCTCTCCGCATGTCCGATTCTCCCGAATCAGACAGTCTGATTGGTTCGTGCGCTGTATGAATGTCCGATTCTGGTGAATCAGTCACATACATTCCGTTTTCTGTACCCCGGTTGTCCGATTCTCCAGAATCAGACGCATGTGGTGCAGTATGGCAGCATTGGATGACTGATTCACCAGAATCGGACAAACTGGGGCGAACTCCTGTTATTCCCGCTGAAGATTGACGCCCCCTCCCCCGCAGCCTCGCGACACGCCCGAAAATGTGGATAACTCCCGTCCTTCGACCACAACCCCTGTTTCTGCTGGCACGTCCACCCGAAATCCCCTATCGTGTGCGCATGAACATGCACAGGAATTCTTCTGCAAGAGCGACGAAAGCTCAGCAGCGTCTAGACGCGATGCTCCGTCAAGCCTATGCGCACCGCCGTCTTGCGGTACCCGAGCAGCCTAAGGATCGCCGTGCATGCCAACGTCGTGTACATACCGGCATGATTATCATGCCGAAGAAGGGCTACTACATCAGTGCGCAGCAGTGGAATGCACTTTCCTACGCCGATCGCATCAAATGGACGCTTCGGACAGTTTGCCACAAACATCCGGACTGGGTGCTGTGTGGTCCGTCCGCCGCCGGTGCGTACGGTTACTCGACCACCCTGCAATTGCAGCGGTACGTGCACATCGCAGTGACGGAACGTTCCAAGGCGGGGCGTCACGGCTTCGTCATCGCACATTTTTACAAGGATCCTCCGCCGACGAAAGTAGTGGACGGCATGCAGGTCACCGCAGAAATTCAGACTATGGCGGACTGTGCGCGGATGCTGGATTTTGAAAATGCGATGATTGTGTGCTGCACGGGTTTGCGCAAAGGCAATCTCACGAAGACGCAACTGCAGGAGTTCGTTGGCAATAAAAGGAAGATCGGCGGAATCATCCGTGCACGTTATGTTGCGGAGCATGCGGAACCGGCATGCGAGAACGGCGGTGAGGTGGCCGCGCGCGCCGCGATGCTGGAATTGGGATTCGCGCAGCCACAGGCGCAGGTTACTTACGTAAGTCCGTTGGATGGTCGCAATATCAGGGCTGATTTTTCATGGGAACGTGACGATGGCAGCATTGTGGTCGGTGAGTTGGATGGTCGGCAGAAGTATGTGGACCCGTCCATGACGGTCGACGGTGACACGGTTGATGTGATTTTGCGAGAGAAGGACCGTGAAAGTGAACTGAATATGCTGAAAATTAACGTCGTAAGATTCCAGATGGAGCATGTCCGATTCCGGGAACCATTGCGGCGTCGGCTTGACGCGGCTCGAGTGCCACGTGACCCATGTGCCTATGCCTCGCCGTTCGCGGGATTCCGAAGCACCGCCTACTAGAAGCGTGGCAGTTCCTGTCCTGTTCCTCTTTCTCTTTGTTCTTTCCTGATTCTGTTCGCACACGAGCCGTGCCCGCTTGGCTTAAGCGCCACCGGATGAATCCGGTCCTTTGGCATGCCTGATCCGTGGGAATTTCAACCGGTTCTGGTGGCGTGTGGTCGTAGCGGGGCCTTCCTGTGTGTCCGATTCTGGTGAATCAGCCATCCGCACACCTTTAATCATGTTCTGTTTGTCCGATTCTGGTGAAACGGGCACACAGAACGCTGGTTACCTCTCCGCCTTGGCTGATTCACCAGAATCGGACAAACAGAGGGGAAGACAGCCAAACGTCACGGCGGGAAGACTACCTCAGCGCCCGCCCCGCGGAACCTAGCTGCTTGCAAGCCTCGACCACACGTGCGGCCATCGAGGATTCGGCCTCACGACCCCACGAGCGTGGATCGTAGAACTTCTTATTGCCGACTTCACCATCAATCTTCAGCACGGAATCGTAATTGCGGAACATGTGTCCTGCGATTGCACGTGAGAACGCATACTGCGTATCCGTATCAATGTTCATCTTGACCACGCCGTAGCTAACCGCTTCCGCAATCTCAGCCGCCGACGATCCGGAACCGCCGTGGAACACCAGGGGGAACGGCTTGCCTTCCGGCATGTCCGGCAGCGCACAAGTGGAAACGTGCGCGGCATCAACGCTTCCCAGGCGTCCGTCATGCGCGGCCGCCCATACTTCGGACTGAATGTCGTGCAGTAATCGTGGACGCAACTGCACTACGCCCGGCTTGTATGCGCCATGCACGTTGCCGAAGGTGAACGCGGCCATATAACGGCCGTGTTCACCCAACCCCAGTCGTTCCGCCACGCGCACGCCATCGGCGGGCGTGGAGTACAGCTTGTCGTTGATTTCCGCGGAATGGCCGTCTTCTTCGCCGCCGACCGCGCCAATCTCAATTTCGAGCACGGTGTGCGCCTTCACGGACTTTTCCAGCAGCTCCTCGGCGATGTCAAGATTCTCTTCCAGCGGAACCGTCGAACCGTCCCACATGTGGGACTGGAACGTCGGCTCTTCGCCGTGCTTGACCTGCTCCGCCTCATGCGCAAGCAGCGGGCGGACCCATTCATCCAGATATTGTTTGGCGCAATGGTCGGTGTGCAGTGCCACCGTAATGTTCGGATAGTGTGCGGCCACTTCATGCGCGAACGCGGCGAATGCGAGCGAGCCGACCACACGATTGTTGACCGATTGTCCGGAGAAATATGCGGAACCGCCCACCGACACCTGGATGATGCCGTCGGATTCCGCCTCGGCGAAACCCTGCAACGCAGCGTTCAGCGTCTGCGTGCTGGTCACATTGATTGCGGGATATGCGTAGCCGCCACGACGTGCGGCATCCAGCATCTCGGCATAACGTTCAGGAGTTGCGATAGTCATGTCTCCATTATGTCTCGTTTTGTGACACTTTGGTTTTCTCATTGTGGTTTTGCGGGCCTCCGGCGGTCGGCTCGTTTGCCGGCGCGGCAACGTCGCCTACAATTGCGGTAATCCCAATACGACGTCACGGCAATAGCAGCGAAAGAAGCCAGCATGACTTTGGAAGACGATATTGAAGAGCTGTCTTTTGAGGATAGCGTCCGTCCGCCGCGCAAACATCACACTTGGTTGCGCGTCATACTTGCGATGTTGCTGACCGTACTGGTCGCAGGAGGCGCAACGGGCGGCTGGTATCTGTGGAACTATCATCTGCGCCGCATTCCGGTTACCGTCAATCGTGTCGACCGTCTCGTTCGCATCGACAGCACGATTGCGACCCTGCTCCATGACAACGATGATTTCAACGCCAAGCCAGGCCGTCTGCTGGATATCACCGGCAAGGTCCTCGACAAGCGCGGCGGTGGAGCGATCATCGTGAAACGTAATGGCGCCGCCGTGGCAACCGCGCAACTTGGCAGCACACGTATGGCCGACAACGACGTAATCACCGTGGAATCCGGTAAGGATCAGACCGAAGCGCATACGGTACGGTACGACACCGTCAAACACGGTACCGACATCAATCTCAACAATGGGCCGCTGCAGGAAGTCAAACAACTCGGCAAGGACGGCATGAAAGAGATTTGGGTCGGGCGGAGATCCAAGAAGGAAGTCGACAAGGGATTCAAGAAGGAACCGCAGAATCTGGTGGTACAGTCGCGTTCGCCACGACCGGCCGGACGTAAGGTAATCGCATTGACGTTCGACGACGGGCCAAGCCAATACAGCGACGCGATTCTGGACATACTCAAGGAGAAAGGCGTGAAGGCGACGTTCTTCGACGTCGGCGAAAGCTCCGCGCAATACCCGAAGCAGGAGAAGCGCATGCTTGCAGAAGGTCATCAGGTGGCGAGTCACAGCAACACGCATCCATACATGCCGAAGATGGGGCGTGACGAGTTGCGCGCGGAGATCACGGCAGGGTTTGACAATCTGAAGAAGGCATCCGGACTGGAAACGAAGGTGATGCGTGCCCCATATGGTGCGTTCGGCGTGGAACAGTGGAAGCAGTGCGCCGACCTGCTTGACATGAACGTGCTGTGGGATATCGATACGGAGGATTGGAAGATGCCCGGTGCGCAGGCCATTCATGATGCGGTGTTGAACAATGCGCATAACGGCGCGGTGGTGCTGATGCATGACGGCGGCGGCGACCGGTCGCAGGACGTGGAGGCGTTGCCGGGGATTATCGACGATCTGAAGAAGCAGGGGTACGAGTTCGTGACCATCGAGCAGCTGAGTGAGATGTAGAGCCTGGGGTGGATGGCGGCGGACGGGGTCGTGTGTTGCGGCGCTGCCGGGATTCCGTTTGTCCGATTCTGGTGAATCAGCCAAATAGCGTGCCTCGGCGTGCGCCTGAATGTCCGATTCTCCAGAATCGGACAGATGAGGGGTGAAAAGGCGGGCGTGCATGGCTGATTCACCAGAATCGGACAAACAGGATTGGCGACCCGCAGTAGAGGGCTCAAGGTACGCTGTTTTCGGCGGAATAAGGCGACAGCGTGGAGGTGCGTTATGCCGGGTATCGTGTTGATTGGCGCTCAGTGGGGCGACGAGGGTAAAGGCAAGGCCACCGATCTCATCGGTACCAAAGTCGATTACGTTGCACGCTTCAACGGCGGCAACAATGCAGGCCATACCGTGGTGGTCGGAGACGAATCGTACGCACTGCACCTGCTGCCATCCGGCATCATCAGTCCGACGGCTACCCCGGTCATCGGCAACGGCGTCGTGGTCGATCCCGAAGTACTGTTCGAGGAGATCGACGGCCTTGAAAGCCGCGGCGTGGACTGCTCCCGACTGTTGGTGAGCGAAAGCGCACACATCATCGCGCCGTATCATCGTGTACTCGACAAGGTGACTGAACGCTTCCTCGGCAAGCATAAGATCGGCACCACCGGCCGTGGTATCGGTCCGGCTTACGCTGACAAGATCAATCGTGTCGGCATCCGCGTGCATGACCTATTCAACGCTGAGCATCTGCATGACAAGGTTGAGGCGAGCCTGCATCAGAAGAATCAGATGCTGGTCAAACTGTACAATCGTCGTCCGATTGATGTGGACCAGACCACCGATGAGCTGCTTAAGCTCGGTGAACGTCTGAAGCCTTACGTTGCCAATACTTCCTTGGTGTTGAACAAGGCGCTTGACGAGGGCAAGACCGTATTGTTCGAGGGCGGCCAGGCCACCATGCTTGACGTGGACCATGGCACCTACCCGTTCGTGACATCCTCCAACCCGACCGCCGGCGGTGCCTGCACTGGCACCGGCGTTGGACCGACCAAGATCACCCGCGTGATTGGCGTCTCCAAAGCATATGTGACCCGAGTCGGTGAGGGACCGTTCCCGACCGAACTGTTCGGTGAGGATGGCGACTGGCTGCGTGCCCAGGGCCACGAATACGGTGTGACTACTGGTCGTCCGCGTCGTTGCGGCTGGTTTGACGCGGTCGTGAATCGTTACGCATCCCAAGTCAACGGTCTGACCGATATCGTGCTCACTAAGCTTGATGTGCTTACCGGGCTTCAAGAAATTCCGATTTGTGTGGCTTACGACGTAAATGGTGAACGCCACGACGATATGCCGACCGATCAGGCTGAATTTGCCGTCGCGAAGCCCATTTACGAGACCATGCCGGGCTGGACCGAAGACATTTCCCAAGTGCATGATTTCAACGATCTGCCGCAAACCTGCCAGGATTACGTCAAGCGTCTTGAAGAGCTGTCCGGATGCCGCATTTCCGTGATTGGCACCGGCCCGCAGCGCGATCACATCATTCAGATCAATTCGCTCGTCGACTGATTCCCGCTGCGCTTTATTGGTAGTGTACGTATGATTGGTGTCGGCAGGTGTACGCCTGTCCGGCACCTTTTTTATCCCCTATTTGTCTGATTCTGGAGATTCGGACACATGGGGGTTGATATTGGAGGCGCGACTGGCTGATTCACCAGAATCGGACAGTCTGTGTGAAGACGTAACGGGCAAGGAGACGGGAGCGCAATGCGATGAGTTCGATTCCGACCATCGACAGGCTGATTCCACGCTTCGACCATCTGAAATGGAAGATGGCCGCGGCCGGCGTTGCTGTTGGTCTGATTTCCGGCTTGTTGGTGGTCGTTTACCGTCTTGGTATCGAATATGGCACGGATTGTGCACGTTGGATGTACGCGCAGATCCGTAACCAGCCGTGGCTGCTTGTGCCGTGGATGGCTGCGGCCACTGGCAGCGCCCTGCTTATCGCTTGGATGGTTGGCAAAGAGCCGATGGCCGGTGGCAGTGGCATTCCTCAAACCAATGGTGTGGTGATCGATGGTTTGAAGATGCGTTGGCAGAGCATTTTGCCGGTTCGTTTCGTTGGTGGTCTGCTGGGGTCGCTGTTCGGTCTGTCGCTGGGCCGTGAGGGGCCGTCCATTCAAATCGGCGCGTCTGGAGCGCAGTTTCTGTCGCATCGTTTGCGTGGGCGGCGTCGTGAGGATGCGCAGGAGCACTATCTGGTGTCCGCCGGTGCCGCTGCCGGCCTTTCCGCAGCGTTCAGCGCCCCGCTTTCCGGCATGATGTTTGCGCTTGAAGGTATTCATCGTAGTTTTTCGCCCACTATTTTGATGGGTGCGACTGCTGCTTCGCTAACCGCCGATTTTGTTTCGAAATATTGTTTCGGACTGCGTCCTGTGTTGGATTTCGGCGCTGTCGGGCAACTGCCTCTTGCCGAATACATTTGGTTGATTCCGCTGGGGATCGTCGCCGGTCTGGTCGGTTCGCTGGTGAACCGTTCCTTGCTTGGATTGCAGACGTTATATGGCAAGCTGCCTGCGTGGATTCGCCCGATGGTTGCCATTGCGATCGCGTTGCCGGTCGGCATCTGGCTGCCGGACGTGCTTGGCGGCGGATCGAATCTCATCGCATTGTCCGAAAAGGCCGAATCGGGCATTGGTATGTTGTGCATATTGTTTGCGGCGAAGATGATTTTCACCAGCACCAGTTTTGGTTCCGGTACCCCCGGTGGCATTTTCATGCCGATTCTGGCAATCGGCTCATTGGCTGGTGGCATCTGCGGCGAGGCTGCACGTCAGTTTTGCGGATTGCAGTCGCAGTCCGTGGCTGTGTTCGCGGTTTGTGTGATGACGGGTACGTTGGCCGCTTCCGTAAAGACTCCGATTACTTCGATTTTGCTGGCTGTAGAGATGTCGGGTACGTTGACGCACATGCTGCCGATTGCGGCATCGGCCTTCATCGCGCTTCTTGTCTCCGATTTGCTGCGTACCAGGCCGATTTATGGCGAACTGTTGGCACGGTATATGAAGGCGCGAGGCATGGAATCAACCGTTGTGAGCCAGGTCGGCAGCGGTGTGATGGAACTTCCGCTGGAGATGGGTGCCGAAGCGGAGGGTAAGCGCGTACGTGACGTGGCATGGCCGTCAGGCTGTCTGATTATCGGATTGCGTCGTGGCGAGCGTGAGATCGTGCCGCGCGGTGATACTACGCTGCGTGCCGGTGATTATTTGGTGGTGCTGTTCAGTGGTGAGGAGGAACGTAAGGTGCGTCTCGCCATGCGTCGGCTGTGCGATGCCGGACTGTGAGCGCCCTACACGGCTGTCCGATTCTGGAGATTCGGACATCTGTGGGCGTTGCAGAGGGCATTACGTGTCTGATTCACCAGAATCGGACACGTGGTCGGATTGCGTCGTGGCAGCGTGTACACTCGTGCAATGTCGGGAAGACGGTATCTGCGACTGGTGCCTCGTTGTGTGACCAGTCGCGAGAACGGTGTGGTTCATGAGTGAGCGTCTGAAAGTTTTGGAATAAGGGAGCGACATGGAATCGCAGACACGGGGTCCGTTGCATGGCGGACAGGCGGATGACGAGCCCAAGCCGCCCAGGTGGCTAGGCGCGGGGGAGGACCCGAATCCGGCGACGCAGGCGATGAGCGTGGTTGAGGCGGCCAACGCTGATGCCCAACCTCAAGGTGCGGCTGCGGCTTCCAATCCTCCTCAGATTCCTCTCGCCCCGTTAAAGCGTGTGCAGGCACGATTCAATCCTCTGGCCGACGGACTGATGTATCTGGTGGTGTTCGTCGGCGGTTTCGTCGGCGTGGGACTTCGTCGCGTGCTTGATGAGATGATGCCGGCGGCTGAGGGACAGCCGTTCGTACCGGGCACCTTCGTGTCGAATATGCTTGCCTGTTTCCTGTTCGCCATGCTGGTTGAATACATGGCGGTCGCTTCATGGTGGCCCCGCCGCATGCGTCAGATCGCCAGTCGCGGCATTGGTCTGGGGATGCTCGGAGGGCTTTCCACCATGTCCGGGCTCATGTTGGAAACCATGGAAGGAATGAGCACACATCATGTGACGGGTGCATTGTTGTATCTTGCAATCAGTTTCGTCGGAGGCATGATTGCGTCCGTGGCGGGCCTCGGGATTATGCAGTTGCTGCTGGCGCGCCGCACTCGCAGAGCCGTACGTGAAGCATTACGTTTGTCCGATTCTGGTGAATCGGACAAACAGGGGGCTGACAGACACTCACGGTTGTCCGATTCACCAGAATCGGACAACTTGACGATGAGGAAGGGGCTGGCCGAAGGATATACGCAGGTGAAAGTGGCCGATATGGCGCATTCCGCCGCTCAAGCCGCGTTGGAGGCGGCTGCGGCGG
>OGIU01000413.1_pt1 | contig 26840 bp, 22 predicted proteins | sample 1571791 | NCBI WGS metagenome assembly OGIU01 (sample SAMEA2582104, study PRJEB24529) | metagenome | biome: Human gut stool | place: China | collected 2011
ATTAAAAAAGCCTCTTAATTATAAAAAATTATTATTATTTTTATTATTAATATTTCCTATTAGAGGATATTTGCCATTGATATTACCAGTAGTATTAATATTTTGTTATAAAAATGATAAAAAAATTATTACAATTAAAGATATACTTTATTTTTTAATAATTATACTAACTTTATTATTCTTCTCCAATTTTAAGTTTAATAATGGTGAGCTTATGTTCTTAGGCTTTAATGATGGTCAAATGTCTAATCTACAAATAGCATTAAAAAATTTATATGGAAGTGGAATTACCTTTGTAATTAATATATTTGTTCAAACATTTATTCATATAGTTGTTGATCCTATTTTCCCTGAGTTCTTAAAATCTGGATCATTATATCTAATACTATTTTCTTTAGGAAATATTGTAGGTACTATCTTAACAATTGTATTTGCCATAAAGCTTTTAATAAGTATATTTGTAAATAAAAATAATTCATTAACTTATTTATTTAAATTTTCAATATATTTCACATTATTATGTGGCTTACTAGTATTATGTAAGGATTCGTTTATAATCAATCGAGTTGCTTTAATGTGGCTTCCACTATACATAATAATATTATTGCTACCAATTAACTTTAAATTTCGCAAAACATTAAATAAAAAGCAGCTACATAAATCGTAGCTGCTTTTCTTTAATGTTTTATAAGTTTTATTTCAATAGCTTCCATTCTTTTACCTTGTCCAGTTGTTCCTGCAATTTGTCCTCCAGTTGTCCAATTTGTCCAACCATAGTCTTCTCCACGAACTCTATACATAACATCATAATCCGGAGCATTAACTAATTCAATAATTATTGCTTCTACTCTTCTAGATTGACCAGTTGTTCCAGACATAGTACCATTATATACCCAATCTTGACTCCACATAGTATCTGCAAGATGTGTTTTATATCTTATACTTGCACCTTCTGGTAAATCAGGAGCTATTATTTCAATTGCTTCAATTCTTCTATATTGGTTTACCGTACCTGACATTTGTCCATTATAACGCCAATCTTGCCACATAGTATCTGCAAGATGTGTTCTATATTTAATGGTAGACTCTCCCTTAACTATTCTTATTTGAATAGCTTCAATTCTTCTCCATTCATTGATAGTTCCAGCTGTTTCTCCTTCATTTACCCATCTCATCCAACCATAATCTTGAACAAGAACTCTATATTGAAGATAATATCCTTCTGGCATTCCTTCAGTAACTATTTCAATGGCTTCAATACGCTTACTTTGACCTGTTGTACCTGCAACTTGTCCATCACTAGCCCACTCTTGCCAATTATAGCCTTCACCACGAACTCTATACTTAACAGATGCACCATTATATCCTTGAAGAGAAATCCTTATAGCTTCCATTCTTAAATACTCATTTACAGTTCCAGCAACTTCATCTTCATGCTTTTCTGGAAGCCACATATATTTAGCAGAATGTGCCTGATATGTTATTCCTGGCTTTTCATCTTTAGAAGAAGTATTTTTACCAGTATTAATTAGTTTTACATTAGATGCTTTAATATATCCTCTATTATTCCAATCATAATTTTCACTAAATTCACTACCTCCACTTGAAGATAAAGGCGTAGTTCTTTCAGGATATACTTCGTAACATACATCTTGTCCAATTACATGAGTTTTTGTTGTAGTTAATACTACAGGAACTCCTACAAATGTAACATAATAATCCATCGAATTAGAAACATTATACAATAAGTTGTTATTTCTATCTACAACTTTTCCAGCTGCTGAATAAATTGCTAACTGATTATAATTATAATCATTCAATGAATTAATATTATTTCCACTTAAATATTTATCTGCTGAAAAAGCATAAGATGCTGCTTTTTCTCCCCAAAATGGATCAGAAGCATACTTAACATTAGCTCCCATATACTTATTTCCAACAAATCCACCATAATATCTAGAATCTTGAGGATCACTATATCCAGAAGAAATCCAATATTTAGCAAATTCATTTATACAGTGTTCTACTGAATTAAATCTACTTGCATCATCTGGATTAGAATCTACTGCATTTAAACCAAATAAATTATTTCTATTTTGAGCATAACTAGATAATCCCCATGCTGATTCATTTATTGCAATACCTAATATAAGAAGAGCATTTACTCCATAAGTATTTTGGGCATTAATTAAATATTGCCCTATCCCTCTTAATTTACTGTTATTTTGAGTGTTAGCTTCTATAAAAGAATTTAATTGGCTTGCACTATAAATACTTTTACTTCTAAATGGTAAATATTGATAGTAATTATAGTAAGGATTTGATCCATTTACCGCATTAAAATATGAATTTCCTTTCATATCATTAATTAATGTATGTAAATTTGTATAAAAATATCTAGCGTCATAACTATAATATTTTACACCTTCACTTAAATAACTTGGTGCTACACCAACTGTTCTAAAACTCCCTGAAGTTCCACTTTTTGCAGTTATATCTGTAGTAATATAATGTTGAAGTTGTCCATTGTTTACAGTATAATAACTAGGATTAGTTACTTGATTCATTGGAACTATTACCGCGTCATATGTACCAGTATTAGTATCCTTTTTAGTCCAACCCTTATATCCATTAACCATTACCCTAACAGCATTCCCATTATCCTCTAAAATAGGAGCATCATCAACATAATTATGATTAATATAATTGGTTACCCCCGAAAGATTAGAGTTTTGATATAATAAAGTAACGTTAGAATTATCAACCTTTCCATTTGTATGCTTAAAAAATCTTGCCATAGCATTTGTAGAATATACTACAACACCATAATTATCAATTACACATGGAATTGCCTCATCACTTTCATATTCATTTAATGCAATACTCATTGCCTCACCAATAGTATCTGCACTTTCTATATACTTGAAACTTCCATCTGAATATGCTTCTACAATTTCATAATTAGCATCAGTTTTTTTAACTAAATACTCAAAATTTAATGCATTTTCATAGTTAGCTTTAAATTCTTCTTGCTCAAGCTGTTCAATTAATGCATCATCATAAATTGCTACTTCTTTACTTGTTTCAATTGTACCATCTGTATACTCACCAACAAGTATAACTTCATCACCTTCAGCTTTAACATGATATTCTACATCTTCTGCGGCAATATAAATATCATCATCAACTATTGATTCACGTGTAGTTCTTGATCTCTCACTAGCAACTAATTGAATATCACTTTCAAAATCATTTAATTCCTTTGGATTCTTCTTTACTTTTTCATAAATATTATTATCAATAGATTTAGAAATTTCCTTCTTTTTTTGGGCTTCATCATTTGAAATATCAGACTCATTATTAATATTTAAATCTTCAGTGACTTCTTCTAAAGCTTCAATATCTTCTTGATTTCCCACATTATTTTCTACATTTTCACTGATAATATTTTCCATATCTTCTTCAGTATTTTCTTCCGATAAATTTTCTTCTATTATTTCATTAGAATTACTATTTTCATCCAAAACTTTAACACTCTCTATATTATTAAGAGCATAACTTACTGTAGATGGCACCACTATATTAGTTAATGCAAATAATGTAGTAATCATTAAAGCTATCTTCTTCAAATTATCCCTCCTTTCGTTAAATTATTTAATTAACAGACAATTATAAATATACCATAAAATATCCAATTGGTGAATATAATTTTAAAATAATATAAGCTTATTTAATATAATATTAAACTGTTACTGTTATTTTTATAAAATCAAATTCTTGACTTACATCTATTTTTAATTCATTAATATCTTTTGTATAAATATCTTTTTCTTCAGTAAAATAATTTCCAATTGCTTCATTTATATCTTTTATATATTTACTATCATTTAATACTTCAATTAAAATATTACTAAATATGCTTCCACTAATATCATACTTTCCATCATTTAATATAGTTGTTAATCTTACAGAAGAACTTATGACAATTTTATTATTTTCGTTAAGTTTATATACTATATTTTCTCCTAATCCATTTTCTGCTTCAATTTCTCTATAATTAGAATTTTTTATAGTCATCTTTTTATTTTCAATTAAATCTTTTATTATATTATATTTATCATGATATTTTTTTTCTTTTTCATTTATATTATCATCAATACTGTTATTATCTATTTTATTTTCTTCTACATTTTCCTTGCTTTCATTATTTACTTCTTCTTTATTCTTCTCTTCTTTATTCTTCTCTTCTTTATTTTCCTCTTTTTGAGATACTTCTTTATCTGCTGATACTGAATTATCTTCTACAGTTTTATCTATACTACTTTCACTTTTATTTGTTTCATTAGAACAAGATACCAATGTAAATATTGATACAATTATTAAAAATATAATAAATTTTTTCTTCATTTTACTTCACCTCTTAATCTATTATCGATTTATTTTTAGTAAACTAAAATTGTTTTAATTTAAATTTCTATACACTATATAAAACAAAAAAAGAGCTAACAATAGTTAACTCCTTATATAGCACCCTCACCTTTTAATACTGAAATTGCTGTTTGAAATAAAATTTTTACATCAAGATAAAATGACATATTATCAATATAATACATATCCATTTCAACACGTTCTTCATATGTAGTATCACTTCTACCATTCGCCTGCCAATATCCTGCTAATCCTGGTACAACTGAAAATAACTTTTCTGCCTTATCTCCATATTTCGATATTTCTTTTTCTACAATTGGTCTTGGTCCAATAATAGTCATATCACCTTTTAATATATTAAATAATTGTGGTAGTTCATCTAAACTTGTCTTTCTTAAAAAACCTCCAAGTTTTGTTACTCTTGGATCATTATCTAGTTTAAAATTCTTATAATACTCTTCTTTTTGCTCAGAAGTGAAACTTTCAAAAATTTCATTTGCATTTGAATACATAGTTCTAAATTTATAAACTTTTATATCCTTTCCACCTTTACCTTTTCTTGTATGTCCAAAAACAATTTTTCCTGGTGAATCAAATTTAATTAAAATTGCAATAATAATATATATGGGACTTAATAATATTATGCCAATTAAAGAACCTATTATGTCAATTAACCTTTTTATTGCTAAATATACTTTTTTCCTCACTGAATTAGCCATAAAATTCCTCCCTAAATTCTTCCTACGCTTAAACGCTACTCAAAATAACATATATATTATATTATTAATTCTTCTTGTAATAAAGAAAAATATTATTTTTAAGAAAATATTAATATTTGTATTGAAAAAAAGAACTAATGTAAAATAGTCATAAATACTTATATCATATTATATATCACATATAGAAATAATTTCTTCTATTCTATTTATAAACGTATGATTTTGGGAAATATATTCATATCCTTTATCTATAATGCACTCTCTATCTTGTTCATGTTTTAAATAAAATCTAATTTTATTTATTAAATCATCTGTATCTTTATAAATAACAGTATAATCATTAAAATTCTTTTGTATATATTCTATATTATCTACTAATTCGAAAGATTTTGTACCTATTATTTCAAAAAATCTCGGATTACATCCTTCTTTAGATTGTTTATTATGTATATTAATACATATCTTTGATCTAGAATATAAATTACTTACTTCTTTAGGTGATAAAAATCTATTTTTGAAATATTTTCTATATCCTTTTAAGTAATATTTAATATATCTCTTTGGCTTACTAGGCATTAAATACTTACCATAAATTTCAATATTACAATATTTAAATTCCTCTATTATTTTTTCAAATAATATTACTCTATGCTCATAGTTTGCAAAACTACCTACAAAAGAAATATCTATACTTCTTTTAATTCCTTTAACATCATAAACAAAATTATCATAACATAGAGGAAGAAAATAGCTATCTATATTCTTTGTTTCTTGCAACTTTTTTATATCGGTTTTTTCAAACATAAATCTAAAATCATATAATTCTAAAGTATCCATTGATTGACTCTCTCTATATACAGAGTCCATCATCCACATTATCAGTTTACATCCTTTTTTCTTAATATATTCTAAAGTTTCTCTAGTAATATAGCTCCCTTTAATTACAACTATATTTTTTATATTATTCTTATCAACAAAATCAATTATTTCCTGATTAACTTTTTTACCATATTCATTTACATAATATTCTCTTTTAGCTTTAAGTAAAAATTTATCTACAAGTTTATTCCCTGTAACTGGAATATTTTCTTCTTCAAAATTTATTATATTAGTTTTAAAGCCTTTAACTTGAAAAGCTTTAGCAACACTTTCATTATAACCATAAAAATTAGGTCCTACAATTAAAACTTCTTTTTTGCTCATTTCTTACCTTTCTAAAAAACATATTTATTTTATTCATACATTTTTGCAAGTATCTTATACCAAGCTGTGCACATGGCATTCCTTCTTGCATATTTAGATATAATTTTGGAATATGCAAAAATTATTTTTCGCTCTAATGCTTTACCATTTTTTCTTTTATTATCAGCTGTAGATTTTAATTGCTCCGACTTATCAAAGTTTCTTATTTCTTTTTTTGATATCTTATCTTCAGAATACAAGCCATCTATAGAGTAACTATCTTTTCCGCACTTCAGTCTTTCCTTATATAATTTTTTTAAATAAAAAGCATTATATATCTGTGCTAATGTTTTATCTCTTGAAATACTATTCTTTCTTATTCTATATTGTAATAATGATTCCGATAAATTACTAACTTTATATCCAGCGGCAACAACACGGCAAATAAAATCATAATCCTCAGCAAATAAAATTTCTCTATACCCATTTACTTTTTGCAAAATACTTTTTCTAAAGAAAAATGTTGGATGTATAACAACATTAGTATATTTTAAATAATCTTTAATTTTATCACTATTCTTTACAACAAAAGTATTTTTCTGAATTATACAATTATTTTCATCAATGAAGTCAACACTGGTTCCAATTAAGTCTATGTCCTTATTAGCTTCCATAAACTCATATTGTTTTTTTAATCGATCAACATTTGCAATATCATCAGCATCCATTCTAGCTATGTACTTACCTTTTGCATATTCTAAGCCTTTATTTAAACTTTTTACCAATCCTAAATTCTTTTCATTCTTTATGTAGACTATTCTATTATCTTTATTACAATATTCATTTATTATTCCTTCTAATAAAGTATTATTAGGATTATCTAATATAAGAATAAATTCAAAGTTTTCATAGCTTTGATTTATAATTGATTCCACAGCTTCCCTAAACCAGCGCTCTTCCTCATTATACGCTGATAATATAACAGATACATCTATTTCTTTCATATAATTCACCACCTTAAAAAGCTTATATAGGGACTACCCAACGGTAAGTCCCTTTAATCTTGATGAAAATGCAATATATCCTTTTCTTATTTTTTCTTTATTAAATGTACATATTCCTATAATAGTATTTAATACATGGAATACCTCTGCTTTAATAAAAAGAATACATATATTAAAGTCAAAGTTAAATTTACAAAAAGCTCCAAAACCCAAGCCATAACTTTTAACTTTTCCTTCATTCATATTTGTATCTGAACTGTAATGAGGATGATATATCTGCACTTCTGGTTTATATACTATATTCTTACTACTCTTTAAAGCTCTATAAAGTATATCACTATCTTCACATGAGCCTAAATAATTACCTGCACCTAACTTTTCATTAAATCTTAAAGAAGAACCATTTCTATAAAACATAGTTACTGATGAACATTTAGTATAAAAATTAGATTTACTGATTTTTATTTCTTCTTTAGGCCACTTTCTTAATGAATCTGAACCATCTCTTTCAACTATTCTTCCCATAACTACGTCAATTTCCGAATTAGATTCAAAAATATTACTTATAATATTCAATGTATCTGGTAGATATTCACAGTCATCATCTGGAAAAGCAACTATTCCTTCATGGCTCTCTTCTAGACCAATATTTCTATTTTTAGCTAATCCTTTAACTGTTGATTTAATATGCTTAATATTTAAATCATTATGTCTTTCTATTATATGATTTAAATCAATCTTATCATTTTGATCAACTATAATTACTTCAACTAAAGATAAATCATAATTTGATTTTTTAAGACTGTTAAGAAAGCTTTCTACCTCTTTTTCTCTTCCATAAGTCGCCATAATTAAAGAAAATCTCTTCATCTCTTTCACCACTGTTTTCCTCTATATTTTCTTTTCCAAATCTCCAATACAATCCTATAAGAATCCATAATGGATAATATATATATGTGTCAATATTAAAGCATGCTAATAAAACACCTGCTACACTTGACATTAAAATCAAAGTTTTAATATCGTTATACTTAATATATCTAATTAATAAGGATATACCAATATATGCCCATAATGCTACCCAAATTAAAAAGCATATTATTCCATTTTCAGCATATATTCTAGCATGTAATGCAAATACAGTAGGCCAATATTGAGTTTGCTTTGGATCTAACCATCTAGTAACTTCACTTGATCTATAATCATCTGATTCAACATTATCTGTAGCATAAAAAGCATATTGTCCTACACCTACACCTGTTAATAAGTGTTGATTTCCTATTCTGAAAGCAGCTTTCATCATTGAAAATCTAGCTACATTAGACATATTATTTTCATCATTTAAAGATTCTACTACTGCTCCAACAGTTGCATTTGATGCAGTATTTTCATATTGCACTTCTTCAGTGAAGCCAACCTTATTAACTATGTTAGATGTTAAAAATACCAATGGGAATAAAAGAACTGTTATAAGCTTTTTCTTCCAGTTTCCTCTCATGATAATTATCCCAATTGCAAAAATAATAAACTCTAACCAAAAAATAAGTAATCCCATTCTTGATTTTGATAATAAAACTAAAGCTATAAAATATAGTGCATATACAACTGATATTCCTTTTTTCCAATATTCCTTTTCCGTATAAATATAACTTAAAATCCAAGGAAGAACGAAAGCTGCATACATCCCAAAATAAGATGCCTCTCCACAAACTGTTCTTATACCTCTAGGGGATAATTCTCCTCTAGCATATAGTTGAATTACTTTTGATACCGCTTTTAATATTTCACTGGTATCTATAATATTTAACATATTAAGCATTTCAATAAATCCGTAGGCACTTGCTATTATAGTAGAAAATAAAACCCATCTTCTTATAGTCCATAATGTTATTTTAGTTCTTCTTAAAAAATAATAAAAACAATAACTAGTTATAGCTCCAAAAACAAGCATTGGATATTGAAATACAAATCTTCTTATTCCTGTTTTCCCTTTAAATGAATTTGTCATTATATCACTAATGTTAAGTACTGAAAATATAAAACATAAAATTACAAAAGTTATTAATATATAAATACTTTTATCTTTAACTTTAACAACCTTCGATTCCTTTAATATATAAATAGCCATAATTGTCATCAATATCAACATAGGATAAGATGTAGCACTAAATGATAATTCTTTTAATATATTATTTAGATATGGTAAATTATTAAAAGGAATTAAAAGTATAGCTAAAGCCATTAGTACATATACTAATTTATAAATCTCATTTTTCTCTTCTATCATAATTTATACTCCTAATTAACCTACCTCTACTTATACTTATTATATTTATTTGTACATTTTATTGTAATAATTTTGATACTCTCCAGATGTAACATTCTTCATCCATTCTTGATTATCTAAGTACCATTGAATAGTCTTCTTTATACCAACTTCAAAAGCAGTTTCTGGATACCATCCTAATTCTTCTTTTATCTTTGTTGGGTCAATTCCGTATCTTCTATCGTGACCTTTTCTATCTTCAACATATTTAATTAAAGTTTCTGTTATTTCCTTATCAACATTTTCGTTTAAATATTCAATAACAGTCTTAACTATTTGGATATTAGTTCTTTCGTTGTGTCCTCCAACGTTGTAAACTTCTCCAACTCTTCCGTTGTTTATTACCATATCAATTGCCTTAGCATGATCTTCAACGAATAACCAGTCTCTTATATTCATTCCATCACCGTATACTGGTAAATCTTTGTGATCTAAGCAGTTATTAATTAATAATGGTATTAACTTTTCTGGGAATTGGAATGGACCATAGTTATTTGAACATCTTGTTATATTCATTGGCATTTTATATGTATCATGATATGCCTTAACCATTAAGTCTGATCCAGCCTTACTTGATGAATATGGGCTATGTGGATCAAGTGGTGTTGTTTCCATGAAGTATCCTGTTTCTCCTAGTGAACCATAAACTTCATCAGTTGAAACATGTAAGAACTTAACTCCTTCTTTGTAAGTTCCATCTTCATTTTCCCATGCATTTCTTGCACAGTTTAAAAGATTAACTGTTCCCATTACATTTGTCTTAGCAAATACTTCTGGCTCTCTTATACTTCTATCAACATGTGATTCTGCTGCAAAGTGAGCTACATATTCTATTTCATATTTTTCAAATAATGATGATACTAATTCTGCATCACAAATATCTCCGTGTACAAATATGTGTCTTGGGTCATCTTGAATTGATTTTAAATTTTCTAAATTTCCTGCATAAGTTAACTTATCTAAGTTTATTATTCTGATATCTTGGTATTTTTTTAGCATATATAATACAAAATTTGAACCTATAAATCCTGCTCCACCTGTCACTAAATATGTTTTCATTTCACTATTCTCCCTTATTCTTAATATTTTCCATGAAAGTTTCTAGTTCTTCTTCCCAATTTCTCATGTCATCACCAACTGTACATCTAAGCATCATATTATCAAGTGATGAATAAGTTGGTCTTTTAGCTATTTTCTTATTAAGACCTTTTATATAATCCTCAGTTGAAATAGGATTAACAACACAGTTTAATCCTGCAAGTTCCATAATTCTCTTAGCGAAATCATACCATGTACATTCACCTTTTGCTGTACAGTGGTATACACCATATTCTTCCGTTTCAATAAGTTTTAAAATATGATATGCTAAATCATTTGCAGATGTTGGATTACCTTTTTGATCATTAACAACAGTTATTGAATCTTTATCTTTTCCAAGTCTCATCATAGTGTATACAAAGTTATTTCCTTCATATCCATAAAGCCATGCTGTTCTTACTATATAATACTTAGACGAAAACTCTCTTACATAGTTTTCACCTTGTAATTTAGTCGTTCCATAAACACTTTGTGGCTCTACCTTATCATATTCTCTTAATTGAGTTTCCCTTAACTTACCATCAAAAACATAATCAGTAGATACATTTACAAGCTTAGAACCTAACTCTTCACAAACCATAGCTAAGTTTCTTGGTCCTATTGCATTTACCTTAAATGCTGCATCATAATTTTCTTCACAACCATCAACATTAGTAAATGCTGCACAGTTTATTACCACATCTGGTTTAATATCATTTAAATAAGCTCTCACATTATCAAGCTTTGTTATATCTAAAACATCAACATCTGCTGCAAAAACCTCAGATGAAGCTACACTTTTAGATATTTCTCCAATTTCTGCTTTCCCCGTTCTTATTATCTTTTGAAGTTCTTTTCCAAGTTGCCCATTAGCACCTGTTATAACTATTTTCATAACTTTTCCTCCATACCTCTCATTATTTTTCATATACAAAAGGAAGGTCTTGTTCTTTTAATTGTTTATGATTTTTATCTTTTTCTGACAATAATATGTCCAAACCTTCTATTGGCCACTGTATGTTAATATTTTTATCATTCCACGGAATTCCACCATCATATTCTGGAGCATAAAAATCAGTGCACTTGTAATTAAAAGTTGCAACATCTGATAAAACTACAAACCCGTGAGCAAATCCTTCCGGAACATAAAATTGTCTTTTATTCTCAGCTGATAAATACACACCTTCCCATTGACCATAAGTAGGTGAACCCTTTCTTAAATCTACAGCAACATCCCAAACTTCTCCTTCAGTACATCTTACTAACTTACCTTGAGTATGCTTCGTTTGGAAGTGTAATCCTCTAAGTACTCCCTTACTTGATCTTGATTCATTATCTTGTACAAAGTTCATAGTTAGACCTGCTTTTTCAAAATCCTTCTTACTATAACTTTCCATAAAGTAACCTCTATTATCACCAAATACATTTGGCTCTATAATATAAAGATCTGGAATCTTTGTTTCTATAAATCTAAAATTACCCATTTAATATCACTTTCCTTTTCTTAATAAATAAGGAAATGCATTGTATACTAAAACAACTGCAATAATTCCTAATACCTTCATTCATATTTATTTCACTATTTTTTTAATTAAATCCATAATTATCTTATACCACTTAATTACTATTCAATTATATCCATAAGATATTTACCATATCCAGTTTTCATAAGAGGCTTTGCTAACTCTATAACTTGTTCTTTAGATATCCATCCTTTTCTATAAGCTATTTCTTCTAAGCAAGCTATGTAAGTTCCTTGTGTAGTTTGCACTGCTTCAACAAAATTTGATGCCTTAAGCATAGATGTATGAGTTCCTGTGTCAAGCCATGCCATTCCTCTACCTAATAACTCTACTGTTAAAGTTCCTTCTTCCATATATACTTTGTTTAAATCAGTTATTTCTAATTCTCCTCTTTCAGAAGGCTTTATATTCTTAGCTTTTTCCACTACTGAGTTATCATAGAAGTAAAGACCTGGTACTGCATATTTTGATTTTGGGTACTCTGGCTTTTCTTCTAATGAAGTAACCTTACCTTTTTCATCAAAACCAACCACACCAAATGCTCTTGGATCCTGAACATAATATCCAAAAACAGTTGCTCCTTTTTCCAGTTTTGCTGCATTCTCTAAATGACTTGTGAAGCTTTGTCCATAGAAAATATTATCTCCTAATATCATTGCCACTGAATCGTTGCCAATGAATTCTTCTCCTATGATAAATGCTTCTGCTAATCCATTTGGATGTTCTTGTACTGCATATTCTATATTTAATCCAAATTCACTTCCATCTTTAAATAATTCTTTGAAATTAATAATATCTCTTGGTGTTGATATTATTAATATATCCCTTATTCCTGCAAGCATTAAAACTGACATTGGATAATAAATCATCGGCTTATCATATATCGGAACCATTTGCTTTGACATTGCTTTTGTTACAGGATATAGTCTTGTTCCAGATCCACCTGCTAATATAATTCCCTTCATATCTTTTACCTACCTTTTCTTATTCAAATTATTTTCTATTCTATTCCAATAACCTATATTACCAGAATACTTCTTCACTTTCTCTAGTGAAAGTTTTTTATATCTTTTTCCAAATCTATCTCCTAAAAATCTAGCAGAAAAATTTGGTATTATATTGAAAAATACTTTAAAATTCTTATCTTTTAGTGATTCAACTGCTACTACTTTTAGTAATTTAAATGCACTACCACTAGTCCCATACTGAGTAAGGTATGCATTATCACTTAAAAACGCTCCTTGATCAAAGTAACGTTTAAATAATTCATTAAATTTATAATCATGTGAATGAATAACTTCTGCTTCAGAATTGTACATTATTTTATAACCGTTATTTATAAGTTTATATGCAAGATACATATCTTCATTAGTCAATAAATCTTTTCCATCATAACCATTTAACTTAACATATATATCTCTTTTAACGGCAGAAGCTGCATCTGAGAAAAAGAAAGTAACTATCCCTAATCTTTCTGTATCCTTCTTAGATACAATTCTAGATTCCTTAGGATAATTATTTATTCTTGTGTATTTTTCAATAGACTGATTATCACATATTTGTCTTGAAAATGCCGCCTCACATTTCCCTTCATAAATAGGTTTGCATAATTTATATAACCACTTTTTATCTTTAATAATAATATCTTGAGTTATAAACACAATAATATCACTATCACTTTCCATTGCTGCTTTTTCTCTTGTCAAACTATGTGAAAAATCACTTATAGATATGATTGTTAATTCTGCTTTTTCTAAGTCATTTACTATTTTATCTACTCCATCACCTGTATCAGTTAATATATATTTAATTACTTTCAAATCTATATCTTCCTGCATAAGTAATGATTTATGTAATGAATTAATATATTGCTTTGATTTATATAAGGGACATATTACTGTTACTGACATAATAATCCTCCATTTTAACTTTCAATTTATACTGCGCCTTCTTTTTTAATAACAGATATAACTGTTTTAAACATAATTTTAATATCAAGTAATATTGATTTATTATCAATATAATACATATCCATCTCAATTCTTTCATCATAAGAAGTATCACTTCTTCCATGTGCCTGCCAATATCCTGTTACCCCTGGAATCACTGAAAAAAGCTTATCTGCATATTGTCCATATTTGCATATCTCTTTTTCTACAATAGGACGAGGACCAACTAAGCTTAAGTCTCCTTTTAAAACATTTGCTAATTGTGGTATTTCATCTAGGCTTGTTCTTCTTAGAAAATCTCCAATCTTTGTTACTCTTGGATCGTTATCTAATTTAAAATTTTTATAATACTCCTCTTTTTGCTCATCTGAAAAAGACTCAAAAATCTCATCTGAATTAGAATACATAGTCCTAAACTTATATATTTTTATATCATTTCTATTCTTACCTTTCCTAGTATGTGCATAAAATACTGGACCTTTAGAATCCAGTTTAACTAAGATAGCTAAAATTAAGAATACAGGAATCAATAAAATTAATCCTATGAAAGATAAAACCAAATCCATAATCTTCTTTGTAATTGAATATAAGCTTACCTTTTCATTATCTACAATATCTGTAGAAGCTACATTATTCATATTATAACCCTCACTTAAAAGATTTATTATTGTTTTCTTTATTTGCAACGTTGCATTAAAGTTTTCCTCTATATTTAACAAACAACATACGTTCTAAAAAACAACTATATTATAAAAACCACACCTAATATTGTTAGTGTAGTTTATACTTACTAATATTTCAAATTATAACTGTTAAGGCTATCCATTATGATACTATAATAGCTATGTTTTTGTCAATTAAATGTCGTTGGAATCGTTTTCTTTATGGCATGTAACTTTTTTATTAATTTTGTTTATTTTAACTATATAACAATAATTTAACTATTTATTTAATGTATTATTAATTATATAATACTGGAGATACTTATACAATAATATATGTTGCCAAAAATATAACTGCACTTAGAGAAACTTTTTAATACAGATATAAAAAAAGAGCCCACTTAGGCCTCTTTTTTTATACTTTAGCTATCATTTACTAAATACCCATAGCTTATTAACTATATAATTTATAATCATCACTATTGCTGTTGTTGTAACCAACCCTATAAATTTATTTAAATTACATAAATCAACTAATACATATAATATTCCTGTATTTAATCCAAGTCCAATAAGATTTAAAATAATAAACTTTATTGTTGTCTCTGTTGATGCCTTATCCTTATATTTAAATACCCATAAAGTATTCCATAAATAACTATTAACAGTACCTAAAATATATGCAATAATGTTGGCTAGTATATAATACATACCAAGTGCATTTAGAATAAAAAATATTATCCAATTTACTAATGTATTTATTACTCCAACCATGCCAAATTTTATAAATCTAATTACACCATCATTTATAAATTTCATGATCTTCTCCTCCCACTAAAGAATACAATCCTCCTATAGCAGCAAACATCATCATCGGCAAAATACAAACTAAATATCTTGACCTTGCTTCCCAAATAACTAAAAATAAAAATACTCCAAATATAGCTATTTGCACACATTGCACAATTTTATGCTTATCTCTATATTTAAATGCTGCAATTGAAGAAATAAATATAAGGGCTATAAGTGCTAAATTACTCATTTGAGCAATATAAATAATTATATTATTCTTTTCCCCAATTACATATTCCTCTACTTTATTATCTTCTAATGGCTGTCTACATAATTTATTAATAGAATAATATGTTCCATCATTCCAAGTAAACTTTATTTTTTTATCTAAAAATTCTAAATATCCCTTAAATCCATAATCTCTAAGTCTATTTTCAATTTCTTCTATATTAGCCTTCTTAGCTTTTTCTTTATCTTTAAAAGAAGAGGTAAAATCTACATCTTCTTTATTATAACCGCCATCACCTTTAAGTCCCATCATTATCCAATGAGTCATAGGAAGTCCTGCTTCACTATATTTTATAGGCATTACATAACTTGCAATAGCCTTATATCCTGAAAATATAACTAAAAATGAAATCAAAATTATTAAATTACTAACCAAACCTTTTATTATTTTGTTAGTGCATAATATATATATAATTATAGCAACTACCACAATAATTATATTAGTTTTTAATATAACACCTAATGCCCCAAACACACCTATACCTATTAAATTCCAAATCTCATCATATGATTTACTTTCATTATAATTATATAAAAATAATAATATTGCTACTGGAAATATCATAGTTGTTGTATCTGTATAAAGTATTGGAGAATAAGCAAATAATGGAATTATAAAAATAGATAAAAAACTAAATAATGTTGCCATTTTTAAATTAAATACTTTCTTAACTAAAATATATGTTAACACTAAAGCTCCATCTATCATTATTATATTAAAAATGCTCCCCACAATAAGATAAACTATTTCATTTGTTGTAAATAAACTTATACATTTAAATAATGCTGTATACATAAGAAGTGCACCAATATTATTGGGATAAAAATTATAATAATATTCTGGTAATTCAAATACTGAATTAGCTATTCTATGAGCGTCATAAAATATAACTCCAAAATCCCAACTTGGTTTAACTCTGCAATATATAACAAAAATAACTTGTAAAATTAATAATATTATCCCAAATAAAATACTAATTTTAATCAATTTTTTATCATCTAACCTATCAAATATATGTTTTAATATTAATAATATAGCTAATATAATTATAGCCCCTAATACTACTATTAATTTATTCATAGGAAATAATCTTCCATAATTTGATGTAATGTTAATAAATAGTAAATATAAACTTACTATTGTAAAAACACATGCAAATATTTTTAATAAAATATTTCCTATACTATTTAACTTCATATTAAAATCCTCCTAAATCTATAATTAATTTTTTATAAACTTATCTATTATAAACTTAGGTCTCTTTTTAGTTTCAATATAAATTTTACCTATGTACTCTCCTATTATTCCTAAGCATAAGAGTTGAATTCCACCTAACATCCATATTGATACAACAATTGTTGCCCATCCTTCAACTGTTTTGCCAAGACACCATAAAGTTATAAAATATATTAAAAATAATAAACTTGTCGTAAACATTATCATACCTAAATTTAATATCAATTTTATAGGTTTTACACTAAAAGATGTTATACCTTCAAAAGCAAAAGAAAGCATTTTTTTAAGTGGATACTTAGATTCTCCTGCAAACCTTTCACTTCTCTCGTATAAAACCACATCACTTTTATATCCTATAAGAGGCACTATTCCTCTTAAAAATAAATTTACTTCCTCAAATTCTCCTAAAGCTTCCAAAGCTCTCTTACTCATTAATCTATAATCTGCATGATTATAAACTATGTCAACTCCTAAAAGTTTCATTACTTTATAAAATCCTTGTGCAGTAGTTCTTTTAAATACAGTATCTGTTTTTCTATCACTTCTAACACCATAAACTACATCACACCCATCAATAAATCTATCAATAAATTTATCAATTACATTAACATCATCTTGTAAATCTGCATCTAAAGAGATTGCTGCATCACAATAATCCTTAACAGTCATTAATCCTGCTAATAAAGCATTTTGATGGCCTCTATTTCTTGATAATTTAATCCCTGCAAATAATTCATCACTTTCTTTAAGTTCTTCAATAATACTCCAAGTATTATCTTTACTACCATCATCAACAAAAGTTATTCTACTATCTTTGCTTATTTTATTTTCACTAATAAGCTGATTCATTTTAATTTTTAATCTAGCAGATGTTTCGTGAAGCACTGCCTCTTCATTATAACAAGGTAAAACTAAATATATAGTTTTCATTAAATTTTCTCTCCTTTATATTAATTTATAAAATTAATTCTTTTACAACTTATAAAATTATATCATAAATAATTAATTCTCTAAAAAACTTTAAAAAAGAACTCTAATAGAGTTCTTCCCCCTATTTCAAGTTCTTTAATATTTCAACACATTCTTTACCAGTATTTTGCCAACTTAAAGTATTTAAATATTCCTTTGAAACTTTATTTATTTCTTTTAATAAATTTGGATTATTAATTGCATTTTTAAACATTTCATAAAACTCATTATAATCAAATGATGTAACTAAAGCTGAACCTTTAGGGAAGAAATAATTAAATGTTCCCTCCTTAAATTCAAATATAGGTAATCCTGTAGCTAACATTTCATATGGTACTAAAGATATATTTGTTAACGATCCAACCATCCCAAAATCTGAATTATTATATAACTCTAACAATTCCTCTTTAGTAAGCTTTCCTATATTTTTTCCTCCATCACATTTAAAATCAGTAGATTCACCATAATATTTAACATTTAAAGTTATACCATCTTTCAATAAGTCGCCCTGCAACTTTTTAACCATATGTTGACATATATATGGTGCTCTTTTTCCAGTATCTTTAACATAAACAGCCATATTGAATTCTTTTTTATTAGGATACTCATCAAAATTTCTACCTTTATCATAATATTCTTTTCCCTCATAAGGGAAAGTAATTACATCTATTGGTGAAATTATTGAGCATTCTCTTTCTACCATATGCTTATTCCAAGCTCCTAAGCTTATCATATGGAATCCTAATTCATAAGTCTTTTGTGCAATTATAAAAGCTTCACCAAACATATAAAAATATGGCTCATAATCTTGTACAAAATACATTTTATATCCATCAATTTTTTTTGCATGATAAACTGTATCCCATTGAGTTGCAATTACTACATCAGTTTCAATATCTTCAATTAATCCATTAATAAAAGTCCCCTTATATCCTGATAATGTAGCTTCTGCATTACTTTTCATTTCTTCAAGACTTTCATTATCATAAATTGAAAAATATCTTACATCATAACCATTTTTACTTAATTCAGTACCTAATCTTAAAATTGATGTATGACCTCCACTATATAATGGCATTCCAGGAATAATAAAAGTTATCTTTTCTACTTTTTCTGGAACATTATTCTCAATAGGAGTAAAATCTACAACTTTCAAAATATTATCTATAAACTTTTTATAATTTCTTTGTTTTCTTAAATAGTTAACTTTTTTTAAAACTTTAATCATTTTTTACCTTCTTTATATAAATTATCTTTTACGAATTCTATCTATAACATTTTCAATTGCTTCAAATAAAAATTTATCTCTTAGTATGATTAATGATATAAAATAAACTAGAGATCCTATCGCTATTTGAAGTACAAGGAATAAAATACTAATTGGTGTTACATTTCCAATCAATCTTACAATTGCTAACATCAGTATCCCACTTACCCAATACTTATATGTTTCTTTTATCCAAGTAAAATCAAACACCACTCTGGCAAACCAAAACTGGATTAATGCAATTGATAATTCAGCTGACACTGTAGCTATTACTGCTCCCATAGCTGCAAATCGTGGTATTAATAATAAGTTAAAGCAAAAATTAACTAATGCTCCTATACAAACAGATGCTGTATACTCTTTATTCTTTCCTATAGCTAGTAAATACTGTGTACCAAAAACATTACCAAGACCTATTATTATTACCAATACCGGTGAAATCTTAGTTAATGGAATTACACTTAAAAACTCATTACCAAAAAGTATTGGTACAAATTTATCACTTATCCCTATTAAACCAAAAGTTATCGGTATAGATAAAAAACTAATTACAACAAATGCTTTTCTTAAACTCTTTTTAACTTCATTTAAATCATCTTTACTAAATAGATTAGCAATTCTAGGGAGCATTACAATACCTAAAGAAGTAACAACAGATAATAATATTCTTACTATCTTTTGTGATTGATCATAATATCCTGCTTCTACTGCCCCCTTAAATAAATCTATCATTGTTTTATCTAAAACTGTATAAACTTGCGTAGCTATTTGCGGTACAAATAATGCTAGTATAGGCATAATGTGCATTGCTATTTTTAATTTACCAATTTCTTTAACTTTAAGCATATCCTTACCAACATAAAACCACATAATTAATTGACCTACAAACATTGTTCCTGCGTTAATTAAAATATACTTCCATAAATCATCTCTTGTTTTTACAAAAATAAATATTAATATTACAGAAATTATTTTGGCAAAAAAACTTCTTAATGATGCATTTTTAAAATTTTCAATACCCAGGAAATACCAAGATATATCAACAGCAGCTGCTAATATATAAAATCCTTGTAGCATATAGAAAACTCCATATTTGTGACTTTGCCCTAGTGTTAAAGCAAATACCATGTAAGCCAAAATACACCCAGTAAATTGAATAGAAAATATCTCCCAAAAAGTTTTCTTTAACTTATCTTTCTTCTCTCTTATAGTTGCTATCTTTTTAGTTGCATATATACTTATTCCTAAACTACCAAGCAAAATAAAATACTGTGTATTTGCATATGTAACAGTATTTATACCTATTCCATCTGCAGACAAAACTCTTGATACATAAGGTATTGTTAGTACAGGCAATAAAACTGAAGTCATTTGATATAATAAATTATACAAATAATTCTTCTTAACGCTCATGGTCATAATACTTGCACCTCTTATTCTTTATAATTATTTATTTTTCTATATTTATTGTCTTAAATAATTATTTATTAACTCTCTAAATTTGTCAATAATATAACCAATTTGTTAATAAAAGTTTTAATTAGATATTTAAAAAACAAAAAAGCCTACTTATTTCAGCAATATTTATACTAAAATAAGCAGACTTTAACTAAAAAAATACTATTTGTTTATTCTTCATATCCCTTTGGATTATTGCTTTGCCATCTCCAAGAGTCTTCACACATTTCATCAATTCCTCTTTCAGCCTTCCAACCTAACTCTTCATTAGCTTTTGTTGGATCTGCATAGCAAGTAGCAATATCTCCTGGTCTTCTATCTACTATTTCATAAGGAATTTCTTTTCCACATGCTTTACTGAATGCATTAACTACATCTAACACAGAATACCCTTTTCCTGTTCCTAAATTATATGTTACAAGTCCTGGATTAGTTTCAAGTTTCTTTAATGCTTTAACATGTCCATCAGCTAAGTCAACAACATGAATATAATCTCTTACTCCAGTACCATCATGAGTTGGATAATCATTACCAAATACTCTTAACTTTTCTAATTGACCTACAGCAACATTTGTGATGTATGGCATTAAATTATTTGGAATTCCATTTGGATCTTCTCCAATAGTTCCACTCTTATGAGCTCCTACTGGATTGAAGTATCTAAGTAATGCAACATTTAAAGTCTTGTCTGCATGGCAGATATCTCTAAGCATATTTTCAATCATAAGTTTAGTTTGACCATATGGATTTGTTGCTGAAAGTGGTGAATCTTCAGTTATTGGCACTACTTTAGCATCTCCATAAACTGTTGCTGAAGAACTAAATACAAAATTTCTACAGTTATACTTTCTCATTACCTTTAACATAACAAGTGCACTTGTTAAATTGTTATAGTAATATTCTAATGGCTTTTCTACTGATTCACCTACTGCCTTTAAAGCTGCAAAGTGAATTACAGAATCTATATTATTTTCTTTGAATATCTTTTCTGTTTCATCTTCTAAAGTTAAATCAACATTATAAAACTTAGTAGTCTTACCTGTTATCTTTTCTATTCTCTCTTTAACTATTTCTTTACTGTTACAAAGGTTATCTGCAATAATAACGTCATAACCTCCATTTAAAAGCTCTACTGCTGTATGGCTTCCTATATATCCCATACCACCTGATATTAAAACGGCCATTTATATACCTCCCTATTTTAAACATTAAATTGTTTACATTTACATTATATACCTAACATATTACATAAATCAAACTTTATTAATCAATTTAATAAAGCTTTTTTATCATATTAAAATAAATATAACTGAGAAAGTCACTAAGGACTTTCTTTCTCAATTATCAATTATTCAAAGTGTTTCACTATTAATTCCACTATTCTTTCACAAGCTTTTCCATCACCATATGGATTTATTGCATGTGCCATTTTATGATATTCTAAATCGTCAATTACTAACTCATTAGTGATTTCAAATATTTTATTTCTTTCAACACCTGCTAGTTTAACTGTTCCAGCCTTTACAGCTTCTGGTCTTTCTGTTTCAGTCCTTAAAACAACTACAGGTTTTCCCAGTGCAGGTGCTTCCTCCTGAATGCCACCTGAATCAGTCATTATCAGGTAACATTTATTCATTAAATTTGCAAAGTCCACATATTCTAATGGTTCAATTAAAGCTACTTTATCTTCAATTCCTTTAAAACTTTCTCTTGCTAAATCCCTTATTAAAGGATTTTTATGCATTGGGAATATTATTTGCACATCCTTATTTTGCTCTGCCACTTCTCTCACAGATGCAAAAATATTTTTCATTGGTTCTCCCCAATTTTCTCTTCTATGAGCAGTCAGCAATATAACCTTATTGTTCTTAAAATCTATTTTATTTAATTCTTCATTTTCAAATTTATGTTCTTTATTTATTACACTTAATAATGCATCAATAACAGTATTTCCTGTTCTAAATACATTCTCAACTATTCCTTCTTTAGCTAAGTTAGCTTCATTACTTTCTGTAGGTGCAAAATGAAGAGTAGCTATGGCCCCTGTTAATTTTCTATTTGCTTCCTCAGGAAATGGTGAATACATATCTCCTGTTCTAAGTCCAGCTTCTACATGACCAATTGGAATTTTATTGTAAAAAGCTGCTAAAGCACCATTTAACGTAGTTGACGTATCTCCATGAACAAGGACAATATCAGGTCTAAATTCCTTAAGTACCTTATCTACCCCTGTTAACACTTTATTGCATATATATATTATTGTTTGCCCATGTGCCATTATATTTAAATCAAAATCTGGTTTAACATCAAATATATCTAAAACAGAATCTAGCATTTCTCTATGTTGTGCTGTAACACAAATTTTTGCATCAATTCGTTCGTCTTTTTCCAACAATTTAACCAAAGGACACATCTTTATCGCCTCTGGTCTTGTTCCAAATACCGACAAAACTTTAATCTTTTCCATTCTATACACCCCTTTAGGTAATCCTTTTACATTTTTATTATTATATAGGTTTTTTGCAAAGTCAACATCTTGTGGTATAATAGCAACATATTATAATTTCACAGCCTCTTAAGTTACAAAATATCAGTTACTTAAAGCTTTGAATTATTTATATATCCAACAAGGATACATCTAACTTATTTGATTATTTATAGTAATAATAAGTTAGAAATAAAAATAGGAGGTGATTTTCTTGAATAGAAAATCAACAGTACTATCAGTATTACTTGCTACAACTATTTGCTTCACTAACATAATTGGATCATTTTCAGTTTATGCTGATGATTTAGATGATGAAAGACAAGCTATCTCAGAAAGCAAGGCCCAATATGACTTACTAGATGAACAAATATTGTCCCTTAATTCTGAAATTGCAAATATAAATATAGAAATAGACAATATAAATACTAAGCTAAAAGATAACGAAACACAAATTGCAAATACAGAAACAGAAATTAAAAGTACAAAAGCTTTATTGGAACAAACAGAACTAGAAATATCAGAAAAAGAATCTATTTTAAGCAAAAGACTTAGAAATATCCAAAAAAGTAATCTAATGTCCAATATGCTGGCATACTTGCTTGCTTCTGAAAGCCTAACTGATATTTTTGACAGATTTGATGCTGTAAGCAAGATAGTATATCTAGACAAAGAATTAATTAGTGAAGTAAAAGAAAAAAAAGAAACTTTAACAGTTACAATGGATGAGCTTAGCAGTAAAGAAGCTTCTTTACAAGCTCTAAAAGAAGAAACTGAAAGTTCTTTAAAAGAATTAGAAAGCAAGAAATCTGAACAAGAAACAAAAATAGCACAACTTAATGAAGAGCAAGCTAAAGTTTCATCTGTAATAGAAGCAAATGAGCAAAAACTTATTGCGTATTCTGTATCTATTATAGAAAACTCTAATACTATATCTGAATTACAAGAATCAATTTCAACTTTAACTTATTTAATACCTACTTTAAATAGCTCTACAGTTATTGAAGCTGCTAATAATAGTATTTCCCAAGGTAATCTTAAAGTTGAAAAAATTAATGCTGAAGAAAAGGCCAAAGCAGAAGCTGCCATTCCATCAAGAGGTGAATCAATGACTGTCACATTTACACCTGGGGCAAGCTCAGGTTCTACAGCATTATCAACATTAACTATGCAATCAACAGCTTATACTGGTGGTACATTAACAGCTACTGGTACTAAACCGGTTTATAATCCTGGTGGTATAAGCACCATTGCTGTAGACCCTAGCGTTATTCCTTTAGGATCTAAAGTTTACGTTTCAGGATATGGGATAGCCATTGCTGCTGATACAGGGGGAGCCATAAACGGAAATATTATTGACCTTTACTTTAACTCAGAAGCAGATTGTATTGCTTGGGGAAGAAGAAATGTTACAGTTGAAATACTAGCTTTACCTGGTCAATGGTAATTCTAAAACTCAAAATAACAATTAATAAGAAATAAAGTAAAATGGCATTGGATTACAGTCCAATGCCATTTTATCTTAACTATTATTTTTTAATGTATTTAAATATTCTATGAATCCATCTCTAAGATCTTCTCTTCTTAATGCATACTCTACAGTTGCTTTTAAAAATCCAAGCTTATCTCCCACATCATATCTTCTTCCTTCAAAGTCATATGCATACATAGCTTCTTCATCAATAAGCTTTAATAATGCATCTGTTAATTGTATTTCTCCACCTTTTCCTGGCTTTGTTTCTTCAAGAATTTTAAAGATTTGTGGTGTAATTATGTATCTTCCTAAGATAGCTACATTACTTGGTGCTTCTTCCACTGCTGGCTTTTCAACAAGACCTTTTACTTTATAAACTCTATCTTCAATATGAATTCCATTTACTATTCCATATTTATTAACATCTTTTGCTTCTACAGTTTGAACACCTAAAACAGAAGTTTTATACTCATCATAACAATCAATAAGTTGCTTTAAACAAGGTTTTCCTTCATTATATACTATATCATCGCCTAAAAGAACTGCAAATGGTTCATTACCTACAAAAGTCTTTGCACAACTAATAGCGTGTCCAAGCCCCTTTGGTTCCTTTTGTCTAATAAAGTGAATATCTACCATATCCGAGATTTCTCTTACCATTTTTAACATTTTTTCTTTTCCACTTTTTTCAAGTTCTAGCTCAAGCTCTACAGATTTATCAAAATGATCTTCAATACATTTCTTACTTCTTCCTGTAATAATAAGTATCTCTTCTATTCCTGAAGCTACTGCTTCTTCTATAATATATTGAATTGTTGGTTTATCTACTATTGGCAGCATTTCTTTAGGTTGTGCCTTTGTCGCTGGCAAAAATCTAGTACCTAGTCCAGCAGCTGGTATTACAGCTTTTTTTATTTTCTTTTGCATATAATTTCTCCCTCCAAAATCAATTGTATACAAATATATATCCTAAATTTATTATTAAATAAACTATCATATTTAAGTATTATTTTACCTTATTAATATACTTTTGTCACTTTAATTATTAGTTAACTTTTCCAATTCTTGTAATAATGAATTAAATTTATCTATGCTAACTTGAATTGATTTTCCACTACTTAAATCAATACCTGCACTCTTTAATAAATTAATCGGCTTATCAGAACTTCCTTTTTTTAAGAAATTCATATAGTTTTCTGGTCCATTTTTTAATATATCTTGAGAAAAACTAATAGCACTGCTACAACCTGTTGCATATTTGTAAACATAAAAACTATTATAGAAATGTGGTATTCTGGACCATCCTATCATAGCCAATGGGTCTACCTCAAAATCTTTTCCATAATATTTTTTCAATAATTGTGACCATAAATCATTTAATACTAATGTATTTACATTTTCATTGTTTTCTAACATATTATGAACATCTCTTTCAAACTCAGCATACATAGTTTGTGTGTAAAGTGTATCTTTTATAAAGTCCATATATTGAGTTATATAATACGCCTTCTGTTTGTCATTTCCAGCATTTTTTATTAAAAACTCATACAGTAATGCCTCATTTGTAGTTGATGCAACTTCATGAGTAAATATTGATGGTTGAGCATTATAATATTTTTGATTCTTTTGACTTAAATAACTATATACTCCATGTCCTAATTCATGTACTAAAGTTGATACAGAATCTAGCGAATTATCATAGTTAAGTAAGATATATGGATGGTTTGCATATACGGATAAGCAATATCCACCACCCACTTTATTTTCATTAGAATATACATCTACCCATCTTTCATTAAATGCTTTATATGCAATATCTTCATATTGGTCTCCAAGTGGGCCTAATGCTGCATAAGCAAGTGATATAGCTTTATCATATGATATCTCTGAATTTTGTTCTTCAACTATAGGGGCAAACATATCGTAATAATGTACTTTCTCTATGTTTAATAATTTTTTTCTTAGAGAAATATGCTTATGCAAGCTCTCACTATTTTTTC